>Ga0209581_1000149_pt1 | contig 220396 bp, 184 predicted proteins | sample Coa_R2_FD_187160 | JGI IMG/M metagenome (GOLD analysis project Ga0209581, IMG submission 187160) | Surface soil microbial communities from Centralia Pennsylvania, which are recovering from an underground coalmine fire - Coalmine... | ecosystem: Environmental > Terrestrial > Soil > Unclassified...
TGGCCCCACCCCCAGGCGGCCCGAAAACGGCCCTTCGAATTTCAAATCGTTCCCGTGTTCAGCGGCTGCATCCCATTGGTGTAATGGGGTTTATCCTGCCCCCTCAAAAAATAGCCGGACAGCCGTGTTTTTGGATATGGGACCGGTATCTCGGATGCCGTCGCGAAGAAATTCGGCGAAGAGGGATTTCAGCTCGCGCTGGTCGCGCGCAGCGCGGATAAACTCGAGAAGGCCTGCGCAAAGTTGCGCGCGCGAGGCATCAGTGCGGCGTCGTTTGCCGGGGATCTCTCAGATCCATCCACGGGGCAGGCGATCGTCCGGCGTGTGGCGGCCGAATTCGGGCCTGTGACCGCGATCCATTGGAATGCGTACACCGGCGTCGCCGGCGACGTGATGACTGCCGACGCCGCAGCCGTTCGTGCGGCGTTCGACGTGGCCGTCACCAGTCTGGTTTTGGCGATTCAGGAAGCGTATCAAGACTTGAAGGCTGCCAAAGGTACGGTGTTGGTGACGAACGGAGGCTTTGCGCTTTTCGACCAAAAGATCGACGCCTGGGTTGTGCAGTCGAGTGCCATGGGCGTTGCGATTGGGAACGCCGCAAAGCACAAGCTCATCGGTCTGCTCTGCGAGAGGTTGCGCTCGGACGAAATCACCGTAGGAGAGGTGATGGTGATGGGTCACGTGAAGGGCACGGCTTGGGACCCGGGCAATGCCACCATCGAGCCTGCCGCCATTGCCGGGAAGTTCTGGGAGATCTACTCAAAGCGCGAATCGAAAGTCGTTACAGTCGGTTGAGGTTTGTGCGTCCCGGTGCGCGAGATCGTCATGTTCAGCGGGCCGAGTGGTGTCGAAAGAATCTCCGGTCGTGACCGACGTTCTGGGCCTCTGCACGGCACGCAGACGCCGCATGATCGCTCGATGGAGTAGCGGCGGGTGCGTTCCTGGCGCCATCGGTGCACCTGGCCTTCGTCTTGCCCTGAGCGGATTGCGGCGGATAGGTGTGCAACTCCGTGTTTCCGAAACACAGAAGTCCACCGTCTGGCCGCTGCCATCGGCGGTCCGGAACAAGTACATCCAGCGCGTCGCGATCCGAACGAACCGCCCATCAAGGTGGTGGATTTGCGACTCAGTTGCGCTCGCAGGCACCGGCGGAGTTCGGGGCCATAAGTTGGCGTCCAGCCCAAGATTGGCTTATGCCAGACCGTTGCGGCTTTCCTGAGGTAATTGAGGTAAGGGTTCGGGACGCGTAAGCTATTGGAAAGTTGGAGCGGGAGACGGGACTCGAACCCGCGACGTCCAGCTTGGGAAGCTGGCATTCTACCACTGAATTACTCCCGCACGCCTGTGTTTGCTGCTGCTTAACTCTCCGGCAAGGGTTTAGCCGTTTTTCACGCCCTCTCCATACCGTCTCCCAAATCCATCCAAACCACGGGGTCTGCTCGCAAAATGGACAGTAAACTGGAAGTCGAATCAGGTCTCCAAACGCCACGTCCCGGCCGAGCTTCCGTCTGTTCCCTGCCATCTCACGACAACATCAAGATATCACAATGACCGGGTCAATAGAACGAAGCGGTCGATGGCGATCCTGGCGCTGCGGTCGATGCGCATGCGGGCGCGGTGGAAGACGATTTTGAAAACATCGCATTCGCCCAGCGGAGAGGCTGCGGGGAGGGCATATTCAAGCGTTTCGAAGGCGGGGGTGGGAGGCTGACTCCAGAACTCCGGCTGGGACCGCACGGGGGCCTTCCCAAGGCTCTGGGAGGGCTGACCAGGCAGGCGGCTATTCACCAGGATCAGTTCCAGGGCGATGGTTCCGGAGAAGCGGTCGGAGTTGGCGATGACCATGCGGATGGCAGTGCAGCAGGCCAGGGGGAGGGGCGGGTCCAACTTATGGTAGGCCTCCATGAACAGCGGGCGGTGATCGGTGGTGAGGAAGCCCAGGGCCACGGGGCTCGTCCGGCGGATATAGGAATGTTGTGGCGGGCGGAGATAGGGCGGCTTGAACATCCAGTATTCGCCGGCAAAGGGAATACTGAGCAGCTCGGGCGGCGCCGCGGAGACCGTGCCACCGTGGAGCAGCGAGAGGCGGAGGACGGGAGCAGGCTTGGGCGGCGGCACGGGCCAGAGGATGACGCCGGGATAGCTCTGGTGGTTGATCTCCGCAGGGCCGGAAGGCGGAGTGTAGAGCGCAGTGACGACTTCGGAGGGTTCCGGCGCCTCACTGGAAAAGAGAGCGCGGAGCAGGCTGCGGGCGCTTTGCCAGGCGCCCGGGCGGGGCCGGGAGGTGAAGTCCCAGCGATCCGCTGCAGGATCATCTGCGCCGGCCCTCAGACCTGCGACGGTGAGCCCGGCGGCCAGGATGACGGTGAGAGCGGCGCCCAGGAGGGCCCTCGGCAGGGTGGTGACACGGGGTGCCTCGCCGGCGCCGGCTACCAGGGCGAACAGGGTCAACATGGCTACGCCGAGCGCCAGGAAGGCGGCAGCCGGCAGGGGATATCCTGTCCACCAAGCCAGAACGGCGGCCTGAAGGGTGGAGGAGACCGTGAGTGCTGGAGCAAGCTGGCGCAGCAGGGGCGTCGCCGGAGGAGGGGTGAACAGTTCGGCAGGCCGGTCCGGCGCGGGCCGCGGTAGGGGATCCGGCTGGATACGCCGCCATTCGGCGTAGAGTGTCCGCGTGGCGCTGACTATCAGCACCAGCGCCGCAGCCAGCGTCGCGGGGGAAAATTCGGAGAGGAGGATGGCGGCGGGGGCAAACCACACCGCGCTTTTGGCGCTGCGCAGGACGGCGGGCAGCACGTCGCCGCCAGGCGCTTTGGGGAGCGCGCGATAGAGACAGAAGGTGATGGCGGCGCTCCAGGCCCATGCCAGTAGGGCGCACTGGATGGATTCGCCCAGGACGACGGCGGGCGGCTGACGGTCCAGGCGGGGGAGCAGGGAAGTCACCCAGACCAGCCATCCAGTGGCCGCCAGTCCGGCAAGGGATGCCAGCATCCCGAGCCAGCCGCGCAGAGGCAGGGCGGCGCTTCGCGCGTCACGATCTGGCGCACCGGGATCCACGGCTGTGGGTGTTGACACCGAGAGGGCGGGAGAGGTTCCCGGAGGACCGGCGGGAAGAGGACCTCCATTTGAGGTATCATACAGACCCGAATGCTCGGGTTGAAGAACGGCCGCGGGTATTTCCGTGAGTACCGCATCGGATTGGAGCTGTGAAATGCCTGGGCGCCGTGCTGGGAACAGCTTGGGAGTCGCGGTCTGCGCCACAGCGGCCTGTCTGGCTCCGTTTTGTAAGGCGGATGGTCCGGCGGACGTTGAGCAGGCGTCCCGGGCGGTCGTGATGATCTCGGGGCAATTCGACGACAGCGCCACTTTCGGCGCCGGGTTAATCTTCGGCGACGATGGACAGCGTCTGCATGTCCTGACAGCAGCCCACGTCGTACACCGCGGCTCTGGGGACGCGCGCAATCTGCATGTGCGCCTCAAGCGCTCACCTGCCGTCGATACTGCCGAGGTTGCCGTGAAGCGTGTGGACCCCGCTCTGGACCTTGCCGTCGTCGAGGTAACCAACCGCGCCGCTCTAGGAATCGCGGCGAATTATGTTCCACGCGATATTCTGCCTCCGCGCGGACGCATTCGTGCCGGGCGAGTCTGGCCGGTTGGAAATCCGAACGGACAACCCTGGAAAACGGAGGTGGACGGTGATTCCCTTTCCGGTGTTGCGGGCGGCCAGCTCCAGTTCGAACCCTGGGTCGAGGCGGGCCATTCGGGTGGCGCCCTCTTCTACAAGGACGGCGTGGTCGCGGGCATCATCAACGCGGACTCCCCGCCCTTCGGCAGAGCAACGCCCATCTGGACCGCTCTCGATCTCCTCCAACGATGGGGATTTCATATCGACCTGTACGAGCGCACCCCTGGGGAGACGCCCCTGCATCATGCCGCCAAGGTCGGAGACGTGGCGGCCATCCAGCGGTTAGCCAGCCCCGGCAGTCCCGATCTCAATGCCGTGAACCCGTCCGATGAGACTCCGCTGGACATCGCCGCGCAGAACGGGCAGGCAGCCGCCGCCGCTGCGTTGTTGGAACTAGGCGCAAACCCTAACCCACGCAACGACGCAACCGCGGACCCGCTGAGGGACGCCGTCCAAGCCGGCCACCCGGACGTAGCGAAGGTGCTGTTAGAACACGGAGCTCGAGTCGATCCATTCCTGCTGAGTCTGGCGGCGGGCCCGGCCGGCGACGAACTGATTCCGCTCCTCCTCAAGGCGGGAGCTAAACCGGATTTTGATCGTCCTGAGATGCCTTACCAGCGGCATCCGCTGGTCGATGTAGCCGAGAAGGGGAGGGTGAGCCAAATCAAGATGTTGCTCGCGGCCGGCGCCCCCGTCACCCCAGAGGCGATCGACGCCGCTGCCAGTAAGCATCAGCACGACGCAGTGGCCTTTCTTCTCGGTACCATCCCGCGCGTAGACACCTTCAAGCTGCGCGAAGTCTGGGAGGCTTGCGCAGGGGACGCGGGTTGGGCAGATGTAGTACAACTGCTGATGCAGAAAAGCAGTAATGATCTCACGGCGAAAGTCAAGGATAACTGGTATATCCGCCTGATTGAAGAGCTCCTCTCTCAACCATTTGGCCCCGACGCGGTCGATTATCTGAGGATCCTGCTCGCCCCGTTAACGACCATCAAGCAACTGATCTCTGATCCTGTGAGCACAGTGTTCGCTTACGCCGAGCACGGTTTTCAAAATCTGCCGACGCCCGCGAAACTCGAGATGCTGGAGCTGTTGATCAGCAAAGGCGCATTGAGTACCGGCAGGAGCTATGACGACGTACTCTGTGACCTGACCAGCAAGCATTGGCCCGATGCGCCAGAAGTCTTTCGATTTCTGATCACCCATTCGCCGACCAGCCCGACGCGGTCGAAGATGTGGAACGAAGTGGGTTGCTCTGGAGGTGGAATTTCCTTCCTGTATTCTGCTATTGAAGCGGACAATGAACCAATCGCTAAAGCGCTGCTCGCCCTGGGCGCGAACGCGAACGGCGATATTATCCATCAGGACCGCATCAGACCGCTTCAGCAGGCAGTGACCAAACCGGAAATTGTCAAGCTCTTACTGGCTGCGCACGCCGATCCAAACGGGCGGGATGAGGACGGAAGGACCGCGTTGCACTACGCTGCGGCGGTGGAGGCAGACGAAGATGAGGTCCGCCGCGCGCTGGAGACGATTCAGTTATTGGTGCGAGCAGGCGCAAACGTGAATGCGGCGGACAAGAGCGGGAGCCGCCCCCTCGGCTCCGCCCGGGACGTACGAATTGCCGGGTTGCTGCGGTCCTATGGCGCGAGGTGAGCCGGCCGGGTCCGTTCAGTCGAAGAAGCCACGATCTTCTTCGGATAGGCGCGCTTTGGCTGCCTGGACGCGGAACGTGACGCCGAGACCCGGGCGGTCCCAAACGTCGATAAAACCGCGTTTGACGATCGGGTCCGGCAGCCCCTCGACAATCTCGTACCACCACTCCGGCTGTCCCACCGGATACTCGAAGCCGATGTAGTTTTGCGGCAGGCTGGCCGCCATCTGCACATGCGCGGCGAGCCCGATCAGCCCGTCGAAAATCCCGTGCGGAGCGACCAGGATGCCGTGAAGATCGGCGTATTCCGCGATCCACTTCAGTTCCGCGATTCCGCCGACATCTTCCGGGTCGGGGCCGACAATATTGACAGCCTGTTTTTCGATGAGATCCTTGAAGTTCTGTCGGAGGTAAATCTGTTCTCCGGTGTGAATCGGGATGGAAGTGCTCTGCGTGACCTCCCGAAAGACGTCGGCGTTCGGGTAAGGCGTGTAGTCGCCCGTGATCAGGTCTTCCAGCCAGGTGATGTGCAGCGGTTCGAGCGCCCGCGCAAATGTGATCGCATCCTTTACAGTCCAGCCCGGTCCACAGTCCAGGGCAAGCCCTACGTCCTTGCCCAGGACTTTCTTCATGGCTTCGACGCAGGCGATGACATGTTCGAGGCCGCGCTCGGTCATCAGGCCGCGATCGGAGTGCGGGGCTCCCGTCCGCGGTTCGTCGTACCACGCGCCCGGCATGGCGCGCATCATCGCCGGATTGTGAAAGCCGACCGCCTGTTTGATCAGGGTGAAACCCTCTTTGGCCTCCTTCATCTTGGCCATGTTGTCGGCGTAGTCTTGCGGCGTTTGGCCGGTCATGGGGAAACGGACGCCTCCGTTATAGGCGCGGACGCGGTCGCGGATCTTGCCGCCAAGTAGTTTATAAACCGGCACTCCGGCCACCTGCCCCGCGATGTCCCAGAGAGCGATCTCGATCGCGCTCACCGCCGAGCCCCAGGGCTTGAAGGCGCCAAGCCGGCGGATTTTGAGCATCACCTTCTCGACGTCCGTAGGGTCTTCGCCCAGAATGTAGTTCTTATAAAAGAGCACCATCGGCTTGAGATACGGCTTGGTGGACTCGGCTTGACCGTAGCCGGAGATACCCTGATCCGTGACGATTCGGATCACCGGGTTCCGGCCGATGATGGCGCACCGCAGGTCTGTGATTTTAATCGATCCACGTCCCGTCCGTCTTTCCCTCTGCTGAGCCGCGAGCGGCGTTGCGGCAGCTACCCCCGGGAGCGACCCGAGAAATCCTCTTCGTGTCATAGCCATACGTTCCTCCTGTTGGAAAATATCTCCGATCGACGGCACTCGACGGGCGAAGTAATTGTACACCGGAGGCAGGGGCCGCCTGCCCTGGATCCGCCGGAGCTACAACGAGCGGGCGTGCACCTGATCCACGGAGAAATCCGCGTCGGTTCCATGGCAGACTTCGCAGCTTTCTCCCAGGGTCGGGCTGGTCATGAGTTGGGTGTGCGCGGCGGCCGCTTTGGAGGTGTGGCAGGCGGTGCACGCGGCGCTGGTGGGGCCCATGGGCGAATAGAAGGCCCGCGGATTTTGTACCTGCATGCGGGTGGCCGGGAGGGGGAGTTCCTCCGATCCGTTGACGTGGCACTTGGCGCAGTCGCGAAGGTCGCCCGGAAATAGCACGTCGCTGAAGTCGTTCTGACTTCCACCGAAACCATAGACGACGAACGGAGTGAGCTGATCCCCGGCAGGAGCCTGGTCGCCGGTGTGGATGCGGTGAATCAGCACCGGGAGATCGATGCTCTGTGGCGGGGCGGCGCTGGCGGGGCGCCGCGACTGGTCCGAACCGTTGGGGTTGTGGCAGAGAATGCAGTATTGAGTCTGATTCCTCAGGCCGCCGTGCGCCGAGAGGCTGTAGTGGCACTGGTTACAGTTGGCGACCTTGACTTCCACCGGGTGCGGGGCGACGGTGCTGCCGTCCACGGAGAAATCGATCACCTGGTTGGCGCCCGCGTCGCGCACGGTCTGCTGGGTGGTGGTGCCGGGGAGCAGGGTGACGTTGCGGTAGCCCTCGATGCCCACGCTCCAGGTGCCGGCCGCCCCCGCCGGAACCTGGTGCTGGAAGGTATAGGTGTAGGTCCCGCCGGATCCGGACGCCTTCAGCGCGCTTTCCGTGAACACGTTGGAGTAGTCGGCGGTGGGGCCGGCCAGCGTCAGGCTGAGAGAATTCAGGTCCGAGAGATTGAGCGGTTTTCCAGACTTGTCGTTTACGGTGAAGGTAACCGTGGGGGATTGGCCGGCGGCTCCGTTGGAGACGCTTACAAGGGTGAAGGCCACTCCCGGCAGCCCGGGCGCGAAGGTGGGTATGGTATGGGCGCCGAGGATGGAAACATCGAAGGGCAGCTCGCCCTGAGGGATATGGCAGGAGGTACACAGGTTGTCATCGATCTGCGGGAGATTGGCGTGGTTCTGGCCGGTGGCGAAGTTGACGTTGTCGTGGCAGGATCCGCAGGCGGCGCGGCTGGGATGGCTGAGCCACCAATCCCCCTGGACCGGCGGGTTCGGATCCGCGGATTTCGCGCCGGCAGGCCACACGCCGCCCTGCGGAGGCGCGCCGTTTTCGTGGCACATCTGGCAATTGCGGGCATCCGCTGGATAGACTACGCCGGAGAAGTCGTTGACCGAGTTGTTGAACCCGATGATCTGGTAAGGATGTCCGGACTGCACGCTCGGCAGGGAGGAGCCCATGTGGATCTTGTGGATGAGCACCTTGAAGTCGATGGAGTTGCCCGTATCGGGATCGACGGTCTGCACGGTGAGATTCCCGTTATTGCCGCCCGGGTTGTGGCACATCACGCAAAGCGCGACCTCCCGGCGGACGCCCCCGTGCGCTCCGAGTGGATCGTGGCACTTATTGCAGGCGGCTGTGTGGACCACGTCGTGCACATCCACGGGCGCGCCTCCGCCGGGCACAAAGGTAAGAACCGCGTTCGCGGCGTTAGTTCCCAGTTGGAACTGCGAGAGGTCGCGCGAAGCCCACATGCCGATCGAAACCGTCTGGGTGGCGTCGAAGCCGGCGGGGGCCTTCGCGGCGAACGTGTACGTATACTGGCCGTCTCCCGTCTGCGTGTAACTGCCGCCGGAGTCCGTCGCCGGCTGGTTCACGGTGCCGGATACAGCCCCCGTAGCGGCGCGGGCGATCAAAGAAATGTAATCGGTCTGACCTTTGGGAATGTAGGACGCCACGAAGCTGGTGGAGACGGCGCCGGGCGTGGTGACGCCTGCGCGGTCCAGCGGAAGGCCTTGCGGGTCAGTCAGAGTGAACTGCGCCTGGATGGTTCCGTCGGCGGCCACGCTCGCGCCGGTGATTTTCAGCACCAGGCCGGGGCGCACGAAGTTGACGACCGCCGCGTCGGCATAGTATGCCAAGTCACTCTTCGTGAAGACGGGCCTGCCGGAACTGCTCAACAAGGTAGACGAACAGAGCAACAGAACCCCTAAGTACGGGCGCATCACTCCCCTCCGTGCGAGTCTCGCAGACGGTTCTCATTATAGTAACCGCGGAGCTAAGTGGAGAGGCGTCAAAACGTAGGGATGTGAGTTTACGACCCAATCAATAGTAAGAGCCGCGCCAGGCGTGGCGGCGGGTCCCCAGGAGGCTCACCAGCACGATACCGGCCAGGAAGCCGCCGACGTGGGCGAACCAGGCGACTCCGCCTTGGGAGGCGCTGGAGTAGCCGATGGAGCCCACGCCGTTGAAGAACTGGATGAGGAACCAGTAGGCCAGCATCAGCACGGCCGGCACCTCGAAGGTGGTAACGAAGAACAGGATGAAAACCAGCGTCAGGATGCGGGCGCGGGGGAATTTCACGAAATAGGCGCCCATCACGCCGGCAATGGCTCCGCTGGCGCCGATGGTGGGGAGGCGCGAAAAGGGCTCGAAGAAAACCTGGGTAAAGGCGGCGGCGAATCCGCAGAGCAGGTAGAAGAGCAGGAACCGGCCGTGGCCCATGGCATCTTCCACGTTATCGCCGAAGATCCACAGGAACCACATGTTTCCGAGCACGTGCATCCAGCCGCCGTGCAGGAACATGGAGGTGAACATGGTGAACAGGGATGCGCGATAGGGCACCAGGCCGTAGACCGCCAGGAAGCGGTCGCGGAGATACGGGCCGAGGGAAAGCTCGAACAGGAAGACCATCAGGTTGAGGACGATCAACAGCAGGGTGATGGCGGGGAAGGAGAAGCTGCGTTGGGTGTCGCGGAGGGGAAACATTTAAAGGGTCCAGGCGGCGCCCCGGCCGCGGGTTTCGAACTGGGGATGGCGGCGGCGCTCGGCGCGGGCCATGAGGGCGCGGATTTCGGGCGGGCTGCAAATGCCGCCGCGGGCGCCGAGGGCTGTGCAGTTGAGGGCCGCCATGGCGTTCGAAAAATCCAGGGCTTCGGCGAGAGGCATGCGGTTGAGGACAGCGTAGCAGAAGGCGCCATGGAACACATCGCCCGCGCCGGTGGTATCCACGCAGTTGACCACGTAGGCCGGGGAGTAGCAGAAGCGGCCGTCCTGCCGGGCCAGCGCGCCGTGGGAGCCCAGGGTCATGGCGGCGACGCGCATGCCGTACTCCTGCTGAATCATCTCCAGGGCTTTGAACGGATCGCTTTCGTTGGTCCAGCGTACGGGGAACTCGGAACTGGTGAGCAGGTAATCGACGTGCGGCAGCACGCGGTCGAACCCGTGGTAGATGGTATCGACATCCACAGTGACGGGGATTCCGGCGGCCCGGGCAAGGCGCGCGGCACGCTCGACGGCGGGGGTATCGTGGCCGTCGATGTGCAACAGGCGGGCACAGGTGATGTGCTCGGGGCGAATCTCCTCCGGGTCCAGGCGCAGGCAATCGGGGCGGCGCCAAAGCACCGTGCGCTCGCCGGTGCTGCGGTCGATGATGATGTAAGCCGACTGGTTGGCGCAGTGGCGGCGCTGCTGGACGTGAGTGATATCGATGCCCGAGGCGCGCAGGCTTTCCATCTGGATGCGGCCGCGTTCGTCGTCGCCCACGGTCCCGATGTAGCTGGTCCGCAGACCCAGGCGGGCACAGGCGACCATTGCGCTGGCCACCTGCCCGCCGGGGCTCAGGATCTCTTCTTCGAAGGGGACTTTGCCGGCATAGGCGGGAAACTGGGGCACGACCAGAAGCGTGTCGGTGGCGTTGAGCCCCACTCCCACCACGTCGAACTCGGGCATAGACGTTTATTGTAGTGCGGCGCTTCCCGGCGGAGTGGAAAGTGTTGTAATGTGAGGGAATTTCTTGCGATATGCCGGACTTGGAGGGAAAAAGCCGGGACGCTCGTCCCCGCCTGCTCCTCGCGGACGACCACACGCTGGTCGCCGAGGGTTTGCGCCGCCTGCTGGAGGCGGAGTACGAGATGGCGGGAATCGTGGAGAACGGGCGGGACCTGGGATTAACGCTCGCGACCTATTTCGTACACGTAGATGGTGTGCGTGAGTCCGCCGGCGTTGACTTTCACCACCTCGGAGGCCTGCCAGCCGCGCACCTGGAAATCGTTGGAGACGACCCGGGCGCCGGGCTTCAGATACTTCTCGAGATTCGGCCGTAGCCGGTCGTTCGAAGTGGTCAGCAAATAGAGAGTGACGACATCGGCGGGGCTAAGATCCACCTTCAGCAGGTTGCCGTGGATGATGTGCACCCGCTCCTCCAGACCCAGGGATTTGACGCGGGCGGTCGCGGCTCTACAAAGCTCGGGAGAAAGTTCGACGCCCACGGCCCTCGCGCTAAACTTCTGCGCCGCGGTGATGACGATGCGGCCGTCGCCACTGCCCAGATCATACAGCAATTCCCCTGGTTTCACGCGGGCGGCTTCGAGCATTTTGTCCACTACCACCTGGGGGCTCGGGATGTACGGCGCGAGGTTCTCGGTCTTCCCGAACTGCTGTGCTAGGGCAGGCAGCCAGAGAGCCCCGACCACCGGCAATTGCGCGAGAAAGAGCCAAGCCTGCATGCGGGTCATTGGGAGGAGGCGTCCGCTGTCTGTCTCCCAACCTTTGATTTTACTACACGCGTAATCAGATCACTCCAGGCGTACCACAGATCGCGCGGCCGGCTGATGGTGTATTCGACGCCTTTGAGCGCCTTAACGGCATTGCCGATGGCATCGCGCCAGGGATTAGCCTGCGGGTTCAGGTTGTAATTCATGTAGAAGACGGGGTAGTTGTACTCCCCCAACTGCTTCAACGTATCCTGGGGTACGCCTTCGTCCAACATGACCTTGGGCCCGGCGAAGATCACGGCATCGGGGTGGTCCTTGGGGTTGATCTCCTGGGTCAGCAATTTCGTGAGGAACGCGCTCTCTCCGTGTTTCTGGCTGAGGCGGCGGAGATCGACGGTGCCCAGGTTGACGGCATTCAGGGCTTCTCCCAAAGCTGGAAAATCGATCTGGGAAGCGTTCTCCTGGCGGTAGATGACCTTCTGTTCCTGCATATTGAAAGCCACGACCGAGAATTTGCCGATCCGCGGCTCGCGGTCGATGCTGCGCAGGATGGAGACTAGGGCGTTGGTATCCAGGGGCTGCAGGGTGGCGGACTGCGCATTCTGGGGCGCGAAGTTCACCATCACCTTGACGTTCAGCGGGCCGTCCCGCGGCTGCCGCTCCACGGGGGGTTCTTCCTTGAAGGGCTGCGGATCGGTGGCGGCGATGGTTCCGGGAGCGATCTCCAGCACTACCTGCTTATCCTTGGTCGGCAGCGTGGCTTCGGCATCCCAAAAATAAGAGCAGACGCGTTCGGAGCGGTCGCGCATCAGCCAGTCAACGTGGTACTGGCCCTCGCCCAGATCGAAACTCCCTTGCAAATAGGCATCGCCCTTGGCATCGTCCTCGATGGGCGGCACCGTGACTCGCTGGGAGAAGTAGACCGGCTCGTCCTTGTGGTTTTCGGGAGTCACACGGAAAACGATGGTGAGCAGATTTTCCGTCCCCGCCAGTTCCTTGAGCGGGACACTGACCTCATAGCCGGCGTGATACTTGAGGTCGAACCCCAGGGTGGGCTTCGAGGGCGTGAGCAGGCAGGGAAGGTCTTTGCGTGCCTCCTGGGACTCCAGAATGGCGGAATCCGTATTGAAAATGTTGACAGTACCGCCCGGCCCGCTCCCCCGCATCAGAGTTTGCGCGGACGACCAGCCAGGAGCCAGAGCCACCAGGCACGGGAGCATCCACCTGCCAGAGGAAATCAACACAATTCTTCGCCGTCGCATCGATCTCACCGTCGACGCCGCACCCTAATTTCCAGTGTAATCCCGGGCCGCGACAGCGGCAGCCCGATTAGGGTATTATGCCGGAAATTTTCCAAACTGCAACCGCGGAAGAGGGACCAGAACGCCCAGTTCTGCGGCATCCGGTGGCAAGCGTGTAATTTTTCAGCAGCCGGAGCGAGAGAACTCCCATCTAACAGTGGCATGGAGGGCGCGGCGCGGCATGTTCGGGATGGACAAGACCAAGCAGCAGGAAGAGACGATTCGCACGCCGGAGGGGCTGCCGGCGGACGTGGTGGTGAGCCCGGACACCCGGCGGGGGCAGCGGCTGCCACCGGGGCAGACGCGCACGCGCAAATGGCCCGTGCTGGATGCCAGCGGGCCGCCGCGGATCGATCTGGCGCAGTGGAGATTCCGCATCAGCGGACGCGTCGGCCGGGAGGTGGAGTGGAACTGGGACGAGTTTCTGGAGTTGCCGCGAGTGAAGGTGTTCGCCGATTTCCATTGCGTGACCCGGTGGTCGCGGCTGGGGAACCTGTGGGAAGGCGTGGCGGCGCGGGAACTCCTGGCGCGGGCCGGGGGAGCGCTGCCCGAGGCGGCGTACGTGATGGCGCACGGCTACGACCGTGGATGGACGGCCAACCTGCCGCTCGAAGACTTCGCGGCGGAGGATGCGCTGGTGGCCATCCGGCACGACGGCGAACCGCTGACGGCGGAGCACGGGGGGCCGGCGCGGCTGATCGTGCCGCGGCTATATGCCTGGAAGAGCGCCAAGTGGGTGGCGGGCGTAGAAGTCATGGAGCGGGACCGCGCGGGGTTTTGGGAGGCTAACGGGTATCACATGCACGGCGACCCGTGGCGGGAAGAGCGCTACGGATGGTAGGAAGGGGCGACGCCCGGCCTACCAGGTGACCGGCCGGCCGGGGATGAGGGGCCAGACTTGCGTGCCCGGCAGATCCGCGATCAGGGCGGAGAACTGATCGGGTGTGCCGGTCAGGGGCGGGAAGGTGCCGAAGTGCATGGGCACGACGCGCTGGGCCTGGAGCAGGCGGCAGGCCGCGGCAGCCTCGCGCGGGCCCATGGTGAACAGGTCGCCGATGGGCAGGAAGGCCAGTTCCGGGCGGTAAAGTTCGGCGATCAACCGCATATCGCTGAAGACGTTGGTATCCCCGGCGAAATACAGGCCGCGGCCGTCGGCCAGGCGCAGCACGTAGCCGCAGGCCTCGCCGCCATACACGATTCTGCCTTCGTCCAGGATGCCGCAACTGTGGACCGCGTGCGTCATGGTGAAGGTGACGGGCCCCACCTGTTGCGAGCCGCCCTTGTTCATGGGCAGCGTGTTGGCCGCGCCCTTGGACTCCAGCCACTGGCAGGTTTCGTAGATGGCCACCACCTGGGGTGAGAACTTCTTGGCCAGCGGAACGGCGTCGTGGATATGGTCGAAGTGGCCGTGGGTGATGCAGATCACGTCCAGGCGCGAGATTTCGTGCCCCGCTGGGTAGGACGGATTCCCGTCGGTCCACGGGTCCATGAGGATCACCTCTCCGGTAGGCAGGCGGAACTGGAAGGTGCCGTGTCCAAGCCAGGTAATTTCCATACGAGGGCTATTGTACGCCGCGCGCGGCCAGCGAGATTCCTTCGCCGTAGTTGGCGATGCCGGGGATGGTAACGGGAAGGCGGCCGGTGATGGGAGTTTCGCCGAAGAGGGCCTGGACGCCGGCGGCTTCCGAGGGAGGCACGGTGCTGAAGGTGGCCAGATACGCGGCCACCTGCGGGAAAGCTCGCACGATGTAAGGATTGCCAAGCGAGACCAGGATCACGGGTTTGCCCCGGGCGATCAGGGCGGTGAGCCATTGGGGAAAATCGCCGTCCAGGGCCCCGGTGCCGCGATAGGCCGCCACCGAAGCGAAGGCGGCCACCACGGTCTGGCCGCAGGCCGCGGTTTTCTGGAGGGCGGCTTCGCTGTCCGCCGCCGAGAGGGTGGGATCGAGGGTGAGGATGGGGGCGGCGGGAGCGCGGCGGCGGACCTCGTCGCCGAACACCTGCCCTTCGGTGCTGTAGCGGCCCTCGGTGAGCAGCGCGAAGCAGGTGTGGGCGGGGTCGCGAAGGGGCACCAGGTCCCCCTGGTTGCGCACCAGGGTGAGGGCCCGCTGGGCCACTTGCCGGGCGAGTTGATTGGCCTCGGGGGTGTCCACCTGGTCGGCGATGGCTTCCACGTCCACGAAGCGGCGGCGGTCCAGGCCTAGGCTTTGCTTGGCAGCCAGCAGGCGCAGGAGACTGTCCTCAATGCGTTTTTGGGTGAGGCGGCCGGAGCGGACGGCTTTGAGCACGGCGTCCAGGGCGGCCTCCGGATCGGGGGTCATCAGCAGGGCATCGGCGCCGGCCTGCAGGGCCAGGACCGCGGCTTCGCCGGGGCTATAGCCCTTGGCGATGCCGCCCATCTCCAGGGCGTCGGTGACCACGATGCCTTTGAATCCGAGTTGATCACGCAGCAGGCCGGTGAGGATGTTGGGGGAGAGCGTGGCGGGCACGTCCGCCGGGGCCAGGGCGGGGACGGCGACGTGCGCGGTCATGATGGAGTCCACGCCGGCCTGGATGGCGGCGCGAAAGGGCACCAGCTCCACCTGGTCGAGACGCTCGCGGGAGGCGGAGATGACGGCCAGGTTGAGGTGCGTATCGACGGAGGTATCGCCGTGGCCGGGGAAATGCTTCGCGGTGGTGAGGACCCGCGCCGCGGGGTCGGCCTGGGCGCCCTCGATGAAGGCCCGCACGTGCGCGGCGACGGCCTGCGGATTCTCGCCGAAGGAACGGATGTTGATGATGGGATTGTCGGGGTTGTTATTGACGTCGGCGACGGGATAGAAGACCCACTGCACGCCCAGGGCGCGCGCCTCGCGGGCGGTGATTTGACCCTCGGCCCGGGTGAGGGCGGGATCGCCGGCGGCGCCGAAGGCCATCGCGTGGGGGAAAGGCGTGGTGCCGGAAACGCGCATGGAAGCGCCTCGCTCGAAATCGCCGGAAACCAGCAGGGGAACCTTGGCCAGGCGCTGCATGCGGTTGAGAAAGGCGGCCGTGGCGTATGGCTCGGCTTTGCGCAAAACGTGTCCCTGAGTCCAGTTCACCAGGATCAGGCCCCCCACGCGGGTATCCCGGACCAGTTGCACGAAGCGGCGGTATTCGCGTGAGCGGGAGTTGGCCGGAGCGCCGTGGAAGGGAATGAAGATGAGCTGCGCGACCTTTTCGCGCAGGGTCATACCCCGCAGCCAGCGGCGCACGGCGGCGGAGGCGCGGGGAGCGCGCGGGGCCCGCCGCCGCACGGCGGGAGAGGCGGACGAGCAGAGCAGGGCGGCGAGGAGCAGTGCCAGATACCGCGTTCTTGAAACCGAGCTGCGACCGCGGGGAGCCGTCAATCCGCACGGCGAAAGGTTGGCGATTTTCCGCCAGAGGCCGGCGCGCATCAGGCGCCGGAGCAGCGGATGCGCGCCGCGCGGGTCTGGGAAGCCGGCGGCCTGCGGCTGAGACGGCGGCTCAGGAGCCGCTCGACCTCGCGCCGCAGGATGGGGACTTCCCCGGCGTTTTTGGAGATCACCACGTCGGCTCCGGTGGAATTCTCGGTGAGGCCGAGGGCATCGGCGAAGCCCGAGACCAGGATGATGCGCGCGCCGGGTTCCGTCTCGCGGATGCGCGCGATCAACTCGGTGCCGGTCATCCGGGGCATCTTGTGATCGGTGATGACCAGGTCGAACTTCGCGCGCTGGAAAAGTTCGAAAGCTTCCTCGCCGCCGGAGGCAGTGGTGACTCTGTAACCCATGTCCTGGAGCACCGCACGGCGTGCTACCAACCCGTGATGATTGTCGTCCACCAGCAGGATTTCACGGGGATCGTCGGGGTGAAGAGAAGACCGGGATCGCATGTCGAAGGGGGGAGCGTAACAGAGCTGTCACTGATTTTCAACAGCGCCGCAACATTCTGCAAAATGGCGAGATCGAGCGCTTGACAAGGGCGGCGGCACGCGCTAACGAAGGCCGCGGTGATTTATTCGACTTCGCGCGGCGCGGTGTAGCCGGCCTTGGCGATGATCTGATACTTGATGGGTTTGCCCTTGCCGTCCACCACGCGCAGGGGCTGGTTGGTGGCGGGGTTCACCAGTTCCACCTTGATCTTCCGGAACTTGCCGTCGCGGGCCTTGTTGGCGGGCTCGTAACCGATGGTGTACTGATTGCGCAGAGACTGCGAGATGGCTCCGAAGATGGAGGGGAACTCGCCGTAGAAGCGCGGGAAGAAAGCCTGGCCGCCGCTCTCGCGAGCGAAGGTGTTCATCTGGTTATCGGCCTGGAGGAAGTCCAGGCGGGCGATGGACCCCATATAGCCGTGCGCGTCGTACCATTCGCGCAGCGACTGCATCAGGCCGATGGCGTAAATGGGGACGCCGGCGTCCTGAAGGATCTTGCGGGTTTTGTCGAAGGTCAGCTTGCTGAAGGTGTCCACGCCGGAGGCGATGAGCACGATGGCTTTGCGGCCCTCGATGTTGGACATGCGCTGCGCCGTGTCGGTGAGGGCGTCAAACAGGTTCGATTCGGAAAACGCCGGAATCTGGAGGCGCCGCATGGCTTCATAGGCCTGGCGCTTGTCCGCGGAGAAATCCGAGAGGATCTCCGGGCGCATGTCGTAGGCCACCACGGCGACGTAGTCTTCGGGCTTGAGCGTTTGCAGGAAGCCATAGGCCGCGGTGAGGGTCTGGTACCAGGTTTCGCCCCAGTAGTATTGGAACAGGTTGCTGAACTCGATGACCAGGCAGACGGTCATGGGGGCTTCGCCCATGTTGAAGGTGCGGATCTGCTGCGGGACGCCGTCCTCCAGGACGCGGAAGTTGCCGCGCGGAATGCCGGGGATGAAGTGGCCCTTGTTGTCGAGCACGGCGACATCCACGGAGACGATATCCACGTTGCTCCTGAAACTGGGCAGCCCGGCGGGCAGGTCCGGCTTGTTCTTGGGGCTCAGCTTGGAGGGGATTTTGGGCTGTTCCGTGTCGCTGTCGGTGCTCCCGGCATCTTTCTTGCGCGGTTTGGCGACAGTTTCACCCACATCCTTTTTGGGCCCCTCCTGGGCGTTGGATACCACGGCGAACGCCAACAGCGCTGCCACGCAAACGGACACATTTGTTAAGCGATGCCAGCGTTTCATAACGGCTTGCTGACCTAGAATATACCACTAGAAAAGACGCCCGGGGAACGGGCCGCGTTGCAGGCGCCGGCGGCGGCCGGTTCGGGAAACCCCCGCTCAGTGGGAAAATTCACACGCCGGCCGCGGGATCAGTTCACCCAGCGGTCGCGGTTGGAGTCGTGCTTGCGCAGGTACACCTGGAATTTCCGTTTGGCGCGCTGGAGCTTCCACTCCTGAAATTGCTGGCGCAGGCCGGGGAAGCGGAGATCGGGGAGGCGTAGCTTGAGGTAGGCGTAGCCGAAGAGCATGCCTCCGAGGTGGGCGATGTTGCTGACGCCGCTGGCATTGGCGCTGAAGGCGCTGAGCAGTTCGATGGCGCCATAAATCATCACAAAATACTTGGCTTTAATCGGAAAAAGGAAATTGAAAAAGATAGTCTGATTGGGATACAGGACGCCGAAGGCCAGCAGCAGGCCGTAAATGGCGCCGGAGGCGCCCACGGTACGGGTCCCCCAGTTGCCCACCAGGGCGCTCACCACGACGTCACAGACACCCGCGCCCACGCCGCAGAGGAAGTAGTATTTCAGGAACCGTCGGGTGCCCCATTCGCGCTCCAGCGAAATGCCGAACATCCACAAGGTGAACATGTTCACTAGCAGGTGCCAGATGCCGGCGTGTAGGAACAGGTAAGTGGCCAACTGCCAGACAGCCAGGTGATAGACGACCGCCACGGGGGCCAGGGCGAGCAGGGAAAAGACCTGGCCGAAACTCGATCTGCCCGCCAGGTACATCAGCAGGAAGACGGCCACATTGCTGATAAGCAGCCACTTGACACCGGTGGGAAGGTATCCCGAGGGGTCGAAGCTGGTGTACCGATACCGGGTGCTGTACCGCATGCGAGTCCTTATGTGTAGGATAACAGAACGAAGACAGGCGCCCGGCGGGTCATGGCCGGACTGGCGTGTCCTCGCCATGGCCGTAGCGGTGCAGCAGGCGGGCGCCGGCTTGCAGCACCACGGCGGCGGCAATCCAGACCTGCCAGTGGGAGAAGAGGCCGCTGGAGATGGCAAAAGTGTCGGTCCATTTCAGATCCGCTGCCAGGCGCCAGATGCCCAGGGCCATGGCCATCACAGCGGCTGGGGTGAGCAAGGCGCCCACGGCCAGCGCCACTCGGCGGTTTTTACGCCTTTTTCGCTCGACCTTCGGGCCCTTCCCGAACCGGATTCGCACCACCATAGGGAGTAAACGCTCGCCCGGGCCGCTCGCCGGGCTGATGATGCATACCACTCTATCAGCATTTGCGCTACAGTAAACAGTTCGGAAAAGAGGACCCTATGATCCATAGACTCAAGGCCGCCGTGTTCGGCACCGGCTTCGTGGGCCGCGTCCACCTGGAAGGAATTCGCCGCCTGGGATTCGTTCAGGTTTACGCCATTGGGGAGAGCCAGAAGGAAAAAGCGCGAAAATTAGGTGAGGAATTTCACGTAGACAAAACCGCGAGCGATTACCACGCCATCCTGGAGGATCCGGAGGTGGACGTGGTGCACGTCTGCACTCCGAATTACCTGCACTTTCCCATGGTGAAAGACTCGCTCGAGGCGGGCAAACACGTGATCTGCGAAAAGCCGTTGGCCACCTCGGTCGAGGAAGGCAGGAAGCTGGTGGAACTGGCGCGGGAAAAGAACCTGGCCAACGCCACCTTCCACAATCTGCGGTACTACCCCATGGTGCAGCACATACGCCGCATGCGGGAGTCCGGGGAACTGGGCGAAATCCTGGTGGTGCAGGGCACGTATTCGCAGGACTGGCTGCTCTACGACACGGACTGGAACTGGCGCATCGACTCCAAGGCCAACGGGCGCTCGCGCTGCATGGCGGACATAGGGTCGCACTGGTGCGACATGGCGGAGCATCTGACCGGCCTGCGCATGACTTCGGTGTGCGCCGACCTGCAAACTTTCCACAAGACGCGCAAGCGCCCCAAGAAGTCCATCGAGACGTTCGCGGGCAAGATGCTGACGCCGGAAGATTACGAAGAAGTGCCCATCGATACGGAGGATTTCGGCGCGGTGGTGTTCCGCATGGGCGAGCGCGCGCGGGGGGCGTTCACCGCCAGCCAGGTCGCGGCGGGATGCAAGAACCGCCTGTCGATCGAGATCTACGGGAGCAAGGCATCCGTGGCGTGGAGCCAGGAGAAGCCGGACGAGTTGTGGATCGGGCAGCGCAACGCGCCCAACCAGGTGATCATCAAGGATCCGTCGCTGCTTCAGGCCAAGGCCAAGCCGTTCGCCGACCTGCCGGGCGGGCACAGCGAAGGGTACGACGACACCTTCAAGCAGTTTTTCCGCCGGTTCTACCGCACGGTGGAAGACCGCTCCGCGCCGGTGGAGTATCCGCAGTTTATCGACGGCGTGCGGCAGTTGCAGATTTTGAGCGCCGTACTCGAGAGCACGGACAAGCGCGCGTGGGTGGATTTGCCGGCGGCGCACACGGCGGCCTGGGCCTAAGACAACGGAAACAGACTCCCGGCGCCCCTATGCGAGCACTCAGCTACCGAGCCGCGACCGTCAGGGAGCGGAACACCAGGCGCACGGTGGTGTAGGCTCTCGCCTTAAGTGGAATCTCCACGGCGGCGCCGGCAGCCAGCGGGGCCTGGTTCTCCTCCACTCCATTCGCCAGCCAGGCGCCGGCGAGCGGAAACACCGGGGAGGTGAAGCGCGCGGTTCCCGCCTGGCCGCTGGTTTCGCGCAGCCGCAGGATATAGCCGTTGCCGTCTTCGGCTTCCTTAAAGGCACTGACCTCCGCGTGGTCCGAATCGAGGGTGAAGAACGCGCCGGAGGCGGCGGGCATGCGCCTCGGGCCGGGGACCAGATGGACATTGCCGGTGTCGTAGTATTCGTAGCCGATCAACGGGGAACGGGTCTCCACGCTGAAGCGCGCCAGCTCGGGCTCGGCGAGGGTGCGCGCGCTGGTGAGGGAATAGCGGAACGTCATCTCGCCTCCCTGCGCGGCGCGGTAGTTGGTGAACCAGTAGTTATTCATCACGTAGGAGAAGATCCAGCCATTGCGGATGGGTAGCTGCTTCAACCAGGCGCCGCGATTGATGTCGGTGAGGGTGATCAGGGGCGCGTCGGGAGTGGCCCAGGCGATGGCGGCGGAAGAATCGCGCGCGACTACCAGGTTCTGCGTCGTGAACCAGTCGCGGCAGGCGCCCGGCAACTGGTCGGTGTTGGGACGCACCCAGGTGTTCTGGATCTGGTAGGCCAACTCCGGCGGCGAGACGGCGAAGGGGAACGCGAAGTAGACAGCCTCCTTGGCGCGGGTCTCCTCCTTGCGCAGGCGATTTACGATGTCCACGCGCTTCAGGTCGTCGTAGAGGATCACCTCCGTTTCGAGGCTCGGCACGTGGGAGGCCGAGGCGCGGACGACGATCCGGCGACCGGTATTGACCGCCACCTGCGCGCCGCCCGGGCCGGTGATTTCGAGCCGCGGGGGTTCCAGCGTAGCCAGGTCCTGGAGAATGCGGGAGCGCTCGCCGCCGCTGATGTAGAGCAGTTCGTTGAGCTTGTAGGGCGCCTGCCGATCTACGAGGTTGCGCCCCAACTCCTTGTCGTAGAGTTCGGCGATCGCGCCGGTGGCCGGGTCCAGGACCGCGCGGTAGTAGCGCGATTCGATGCTCCATCCGCGCGCGGCGGTTTCCGGCGGTGGGGCAGGCGTATCCAGGCGGCGCACGCCATAAGCCTTGTAGCCCAGGCCGGGCACGGGCGGCGTGACCAGGCGCAGCACGCGGGAGCCGTCCTGGCGGCTGATCTCTTCCGCGGCGGCGTCGCGGCCGGTGGCCAGGTCCACCAGGGCGCGGCCGGGGTCGAGTTCCAGTTCCACGGCTCCGGCGCGGGGCCACGAGTTCGGGTTGAAGACAAAGAAGGTGGGTCCGGTGAGGCTGATGTTCTGCACCAGGCGGTTGAAGGAGCGATACATCAAGTCCTTGGCCGACCAGTGCGCCCGCAGAGCGTAGGCGCGCTTGAACTCCCACTGGTCGGTGACGAAACGGCGCGCGGGCTGGGCGATGCTGTTGTGCGCTCCCCAGGTGTGCTCGTCATAGAACAGCAGGTTCTTCCAGGCCTCGCGAAATTCCGGGGCGGGGTATAACTCCCGCGGCTGGAAGAGCGAGGCGACGGCGGCGGCGGTTTCCACCGCGGGCAGCAGGCGCTGGGTATCCCGGTTGATGGCGGTCTCAGCGGCGCTGGAGGCGGCGCCGTCCTCCCAGTAGGAGCCGGCATCCCCGCGGAAGGTAGGGAGCTTGTCGGCGAAGTGCGCGGCCAGGTAGGCGTAGTAGTCCGCGTCGGTGGCGGGAATGATCTTCGGGAACGCGTAAGTGCGGTTCCATTCCTCCAGAATGGGCGCGTCGCCATCGCGGAAGCCGGCGTTGTCGGTGAACAGCCCGTAGAGCAGCACGGCATCGACCGGATAGCCGGCGCGGCGATAACGCGCCAGGAACTGGGGCACGGTGCGCGCCAGGTGCTCGACCGAAGGATGCTCGCCCACCAGGCGGTCCAGTTGCAGATACGAGCGGGCGAACCAGGTCATCACGCGGCGGCCGTCCGGCCCTTCCCAGTAGAACGGTGAGTCCTCGTTGAGATTGCTGTTCTGGAGCAGCGGGGCGCGCGTCTGGTTGCTGCCATTGGCGAAGCCGGGAATGCCGGCATCCGCGAGCAGGGTAGGCACGAACCAGCTATGCGACGGGGCGTCGGTGAGGCAGGCGAACTTGAGCGTCACGCCGTATTGCCGGTGCAGGCTTTGGGAGAAGTAGAGCGAGCGGTAGAGTTCCTCGCCGGTCGACAGGCCGGTCATCAGGTTGAGATACATGGCGTTGACGCCCACGCGGCCGCGCGCGGCCATCTGCATGAGTTCCCGCACGCGCGCGGAGCGCCGGGCGTGGAGGTAATTGTCCATCAGCCAGCCGGTCTCGAAGTTGAACTTGTAGAGCGGGCCGCGGGAGACCAGGTCCAGGACGGCGTCCGCGTTGCGGTCATCCAGTTCCTGCACGTGCGGCTGGAGGTCGGTGTAGCCGATATCGTTGTGGATCTTGAGCCCGGCGAAGATCCGCCAGCGCTTTTCGGGGCGGAAGTCGCCTTTCCAGGACGTGACGCCGGCAGGGGTGCGGAGCGAGATCCGGTACGGCGCGGGCGCGGAAAGCGCGGGCACTTCGATCAGCAGCGTGCGCTCTCCGAAGGCGCAGCCGTCGTCCGGCAGTTCGCGGGTCACCGAGAATTCGCCGATGTTCAGGGAGACGGAGGCGCGGCCCAGGGGCCTCGGGTGGCGCACCACCAGACCGGCGATTTCGCGCAGGTCCTCCCCGGATCCGCGATAGAAGATGGTGGGTTCGACAGACGCTTCCAGGTCCGCCGCCGCGCCTGCGGAGCGGGCCAGCGAAACGCGGTCGTAGTAGACGGAGGCATCGGCGCCGTACCAGGCCAGGGCGATTTCGTTGTCGTCGGCGCGGAGCAGGCTGGGATCGAGGGGCACACGCAGCGCCTGGCGGGCATGCGTGATGATGTTGGCCTGGCGCTCGTCCAGATCGGGTCCGAAATCGGGCTGAACGCGGAAACGGCCGGGCCGGCCATTCACGTTGATTTCGACCGTGCCCGGAGCAGCGCCCAGGAAAAACACGTCCACGTGGAGCCCCAGGGGAGCCGCCGGAGGCTGATCCAGCCGGAAGCGGATGCGATAGACCGGTGGGCTTTGCGCGGCCGCATCCTGGCGCTGCCGCCAGTCGCGTTCGGGCGCGCCGGCGGCGGTATCGTAGACCAGGCCGGCGGCCGCGCCGGGAGCGAACTCGTCGCCGGAATTGTCGGCCCGGCCGATCGTCCAAAGCAGGTTGGGATCCCGCACGGGAGCGGCCTGAACCGGGGCGGCCGCGGTGCGATGAGACCAGAACGCAAATGCCAGCAGAGCGGTGGCGGAGAGGGCCAGCCCGATTCGCAATCGGGCCTGCCGGCGCACGGAAAGCATTGCCGACGTCTCTGTGCTGAGTGTACACCGCGGCGCGCGCCGGGGATGCGCGGCGCGCGTGATATGATCCGAGTCAATGCCATCAAACCAGATTTCACGGCGCATGCTTTTGGCGGCGGCGGCCTGCGCGCCCCTCGTGGAAGCTGCCGCGGAGCCGATCATCGACATACACCAGCACACCAACTACGCCGGACGGACGGACGACGAACTCATCGCGCACCAGCGGAAGATGGGGATCACCAAGACCATCCTGCTGCCGGCCGGACGTAAGTACGGGCTGGCGGCGGGGGCGGGCGGCAACGACACCTGCGTTGCCGTCGCACGCCGGCTGCCCAAAGAGTATGTGTACTTCGCCAATGAGTTGCCGGATATTCCCGAGACACGGGAGGTGCTGGAAAAGTACTTGAAGATGGGCGCGATCGGCATCGGGGAGCAGAAGTTCCATGTGGACTGCGATTCGCAATACATCCAACTGGTAGCCTCGATCGCGCAGGAATTCCATGTGCCCGTGCTCATGCATTTTCAGCACAACACGTACAACCTGCATATCGAGCGCTTCCACACGATCTTGGAGAAGTATCCGCGCGTGAACTTCATCGCGCACGCGCAGACCTTCTGGGCGAACATCGACAAGAACTGCGACCAGGTCACCCTGTACCCGAAGGGCAAGGTGACGCCGGGCGGGATCTCGGACCGGCTGCTCTCCGACTATGCCAACTTTTACGGCGACATGTCGGCGGGCTCGGGGCTGAACGCCATGCTGCGGGACGAAGACCACGCGCGCGGTTTTCTCGAGCGGCACCAGGACAAGCTGCTTTACGGCAGCGATTGCGACGACCGTGTGGGGGAGGGGCCCAAGTGCAGCGGCTCACAGCAAATCGCCACCATCCGGCGCCTGGCGCCGAGCAAGAAGATCGAACGCAAAATCCTCTACGACAACGCCCGGAAGCTGATGAAGATCAAGTAAGATGCGGTGGCATTGGACGGCCCTGGCTGCGTGTCTGGCGTGGCCCTGCGCCGCTGCTCCGGTTCCGGCCTCGGGCCGTGATACGGCATCCGGCGCGCTGGAATAGCGGCCCGGCCGAATCGCGGGGTGCGATACTTGGGGGGTGGCCCCGCAAACGACTCTGGCAGAGCGGCTGGAAGAGGTGCGCGCGCGCATAGCACGCGCGGCGGACCGCACCCGGCGCGACCCCGCCGGGATCACGTTGATCGCGGTGACCAAGGTGTTTCCGGCCGCTGTGATCCGCGAGGCCTGGGAGTTGGGGGTGCGTGAGTTCGGTGAGAACTACGTACAGGAATTTCAGGGCAAATTTCCCCACGTGGCGGGCCTGGAAGGGGCGCGCTTTCACCTGATCGGGCATCTGCAATCCAACAAGAGCCGGCCGGCGGCGGAGCTTTTCCAGTGTATCCAGACGGTGGACACTCCCAGGCTGGCGCGGCGGCTGAACGAGGCGGGGCGGCCGCTGGAGGTGATGCTGGAGGTGAAGCTTTCGCCCGAGGAGGCGAAGAGCGGGGCGGCCCCGGAGGAACTGCCGGAACTGATCGCCGCGGTGCGGGAGTGCGCCAACCTGCGGTTGACGGGTCTAATGACCATGCCGCCGTGGTCGGAGGACGCGGAGCTCTCGCGCCCCTATTTCCGGCGGCTGCGGGAGCTGGCGGAGCGGCACGGACTGGCACAGATCTCCATGGGGATGTCGCACGACCTGGAGGCAGCCATCGAGGAAGGCGCCACCCGCGTGCGCGTGGGCACGGCGCTGTTCGGCAGGCGGAAGAAGGGGTGAGGGTCGGACTCTGCTCCCCGCTGCCCCCCGCGCGCACAGGCGTGGCGGATTACGCGGCGGCATTGCTCGCGGCGCTGCGCAAGCACGGACAGGTGGAGGTGGCGCCGCGCCGCGCCGATGTCTTTCTGTACCAGATCGGGAACAACCAGATCCACCGCGAGATCTACCAGCGCGCGCTGGCCGAACCGGGCGTCGTAGTGCTGCACGACGCCGTGCTGCAACACTTCTTCCTGGGCTGGCTGGACGAAGCGGAGTATGCGCGGGAGTTCGTGTACAACTACGGAGAGTGGCACCGGGGGCTGGCGGCGGATTTGTGGCGAAACCGCGCCAGTTCGGCCCTGGGACACCGCTACTATCAGTTCCCCATGTTGAGGCGGATCGCCGAGGTTTCGCGCGCGGTGGTGGTCCACAACCCCGCGGCGGCGCGGATGGTGCGGGAGCACGCTCCGGGGGCGCGGGTGGTGGAGATCCCGCACCTGTTCGCGCAGCCGGCCCAACCTTCGGCGGCCGAGGCGCTGGCCTTCCGCCGGCGCTGGGGGATTCCGGAGGCGGCGTTCGTGTTTGGGGTTTTCGGCTACCTGCGGGAATCCAAGCGGCTGCCGGAGGTGCTGGATGCGTTTGCGGCGCTGCGGCGCGCGCGCCCGGACACGGCGCTGGTGGTGGCGGGGGAGTTCGTATCCGCGGACCTGCGGCGGGCGGCGGAACCCATGCTGCGGCAGCCCGGGGTGGTGCGCATTCCGCACCTGCCGGAGCGGGACTTCTGGCGCGCCGCCGCGGCCGTGGATGCCTGCGTGAACCTGCGGTATCCCGGCGCCGGTGAAACCTCGGGCATAGGCGTCCGGCTGATGGGCATCGGCAAGCCGGTGCTTCTGACCGCGGGGGAAGAGACCGCCCGGTACGGCGAGGCGGCCTGCTGCCGGATCGACGCGGGGCCGGGCGAGAGGGCGTCGCTGTGGCACCACATGGTTTTGCTAACATCGGTGGTAGACGCGGCGCGGGAGATCGGCCTCCGGGGAGCCGACCACGTGGCACAGCACCACGCGCCGGAGCGGATATCTCGACAGTTTTGGAAGTTGTTGTGCGAATGCGGTGGTTAAGTCTCCTGCTGTGCTCCAGCGTGCTGGCTGGCGCGACCATCAAGGAATTCCAGGTGCGCATCCGCATGCGCGACGGGGTCCACCTGGAGGCGAACGTGTACCGTCCGGCGGGGCCTGGACGCGTGCCGGCCATCCTGGTGCGCACGCCCTACGGCAAAGGCCACGACATCACGCCCAATTACCAGGCCTTCGTGGACCGCGGTTATGCCGTGGTGGTGGAGGATGTGCGCGGCCGCTACGGGTCGGAGGGAACCTTCCGCCCGCTGGTGCAAGAGCCGGCCGACGGCGACGACACGCTGAATTGGATCGCGGAGCAGTCCTGGTCGGACGGAAAGGTCGGGATGATCGGCGGCTCCTACCTCGGGATCGTGCAGTGGAAGACGGCGCTGGGGAACAATCCGCACCTGAAGGCCATTTTTCCGGTGGTGGCGGGCTACGACGATTATCTGGACCGCTTCTATTCGACCGGAGGTGCCATGAAGCTGGGGCAGCGGCTGCTGTGGATGTCGGAGAACCTGCGCGCCCCGGGTTTTCAACCGGACTTCAGCAAGTTCGTGCTGCATTTGCCGCTGCGCACCGCCGACGTGGCCGCCACGGGACAGACCTCGGAGATGCTGCAAACGGCGCTGAATCATCCGGCCTACGACTCCTTCTGGCAGAAGATCAGCACGCGGGCGCAACTGGATAAGATCCGGGTACCGGTGTTCCAGGTGGGCGGCTGGTACGACAACTTCGTGCAGAGCGACCTGGAGGCTTACGCGGCGCTGCGCAAGCGGTCGGGGTTGCACCGGATCTTGATCGGGCCGTGGCCGCACAACATGTCGATCCGGTTCGCGGGAGTGGATTTCGGGCCGCAGTCGATGGTGCCGGTGCGCCGGCTGCAACTCCAGTGGTTCGACCAGTGGCTGAAGGGCAAGGACACGCCGCTGGTCTCGCAGCCGCCGGTGCGCATCTTCGTGATGGGCGCCAACCGCTGGCGCGAAGACCGGGTATGGCCGCCGGCGGGCACGCGCTGGAAGTCTCTTTACCTGGAGAGCCGCGGGCGGGCGAACACGCTGAATGGCGACGGGCAACTGGAGGAGAGCCTGCCGCAGCGCGAACAGCCGGACCGGTTTGTGTACGACCCGCAGAACCCGGTGCCGACTCTGGGGGGCGCGGTGTGCTGCAACCCGCGCGTGTTTCCTTGGGGACCGATGGACCAGCGCGCGGTGGAGAAGCGCGCCGATGTGCTGGTGTACACCTCCTCGCCTCTGCGGAGGGATCTGGAGGTGACCGGCCCGGTGAAACTGGTGCTGTACGCATCCACCTCGGCGCGGGATACGGACTTCACCGCCAAGCTGGTGGACGTCTTCCCGGACGGGCAGGCGCGGAACCTGACCGACGGCATCCTGCGGCTGCGCTACCGCCGCTCGCTGGAGCGTCCGGACCTGGCGAAGGCAGGCGAGATCTGCAAGCTGGAAATCGACGCGGGGGTGACCAGCAACCTGTTCCGCAAGGGGCATCGCATCCGCCTGGAGGTTTCGAGCAGCAATTTCCCGCGCTTCGACCGCAACCCGAACACGGGCCGCCCCATCGCGGACGAGACCCAGTTGGTGAAGGCGGCACAGGCGGTGTACCACGACCGGCTGCGGCCCTCGCACCTGGTGTTGCCGGTGGCGCCGCAATAGCGGTCTTGCGGTATCCGTCCGGGTACTATGCCCTATGGCGGACGACCCAGCAATTGACTTGGACCCCGGCGGCGCGCTATGTTGCGAAGTGGCCCACCGCAGCGGGGCGCGGTAGCCAAGTGGTAAGGCAAGGGTCTGCAAAACCCTTATTCGTCGGTTCGATTCCGACCCGCGCCTCCAGCCTTTTCTTCTTCAAATCGTTCAGCCAATAGGCAGTTTAGCGGTGTTGAGATTGGACTAGTCAAATCAACTAGTCAGAACGTTTATGCGCGAGATTCAGGCCTCCGATGCCAAGGCCCGCTTGCCTCAATTGCTCGATGACGTCGAGCGCGGAGAGACGCTCATCATCACCCGCCATGGCCGCGCCATAGCGCGGTTGTCCCTGAGGTTGACCGCCGGCAGGAAGAAGTCGACAGAGCCCTTGCAAATATTCGCGAGCTTCGAAAGCGAACCCTGGCGGTCGGCATTGAGGAAATAGCTTCTGCAAAAGAGGAAGGGCGCAAGTACTGATGCCGTTCGTGCTGGACGCTGTTGTCTGCCGGCGGTGATTGTCGGACGCTTATCACAAATCTCGTTTGGGATGCTCAAATCCCGCGTCTGTCCCGCTGAACCCCGGCCCGCCGCTTGACAATCTCCCGTCCGGACGCTATACGTTAGAAAAATTACGTCAGCCGCCAGGATAGACACAGGGGTCTAACGGCCGGCTCGATCTCAAGAGTGAAATAATGCCATTCGTGAAGGAGAGACCATGAATCGCGGCAAGAAGCTTTTTTGGCCGGCAGTGCTGCTGGTGGCTTTGGCGGCGCTGGTCTGCGGCCAGATCATTACCAGTTCCATCGTGGGCCAGATCACCGACGCCACGGGAGCCGCCGTGCCGGACGCCGATATTACCGTGACGAACACAGGCACGGGAATCACGGTCAAGATGACCGCGGATTCCTCGGGCGCCTACTCGGTTCCCAACCTCCAGCCCGGCGTGTACGAGGTGACGGCGAGCAAGACCGGTTTCCAGACCTACCGCACCACCGGCGTGCAGGTTCTGGCCTCGCAGTCGGTGCGCGTGGATATGAAACTCCAGGTGGGACAGGTGCAGCAAACCGTGGACGTCACCGGCCAGGCGCCCCTGGTGCAGACGGAGTCGCCCACCATCGGGGGGACCATCGGCCGCAAGCAGATTGCGGAACTGCCTTTCAGCAAACAGTCCATCGACACGTTGATGACGCTCGTGCCTGGCTCGCAGACGCCCGGCTCCAGTCCCCAGACCGGCGGCGGCACGCACTGGGGTTCATTCAACTTCACCATCAACGGCGTGCAGGCGAACGATTTCGGCAACGGCGCCGGAGCCTACTCCTACGGCCTGGGCATGGTGAGCCTGCCGGCGATCCAGTCCATGCAGGAGTTCAAGGTGGAGGCCTATAACACCAACGCCGAGTACCGCAACCTGGGCACCATCACCATGGTCACCCGCGCGGGCAGCAACGATTTTCACGGCGAGGCCTACGAGTTCAACCAGAACAAGTCGCTGAATGCCAACAGCTTTCTGAATAACGCCCTCAACCGGCCTCGGAACCCCTTTATCCTGAACCAGTTCGGCGTCAATATCGGCGGGCCGATCAAGAAGAACAAGGCCTTCTTCTTCTTCGATTACTCCGGACTCCGCAACCGCCAGTACACCACGCCGACCCTCACCATTCCCTCCATGCCTATGCGGCAGGGGGACTTCTCGGCGATGTGCGGCAGTTACAACGCCAACGGCGCCTGCATCGATCCGGCAGGTACCCAGCTCTACAATCCCTGGACCGGGAATCCATTTCCCTACAACAAGATCCCGTCCAACATGATCACCTCCCAGGCGCAGGCGCTGATGAAGTACCTGCCGGCGCCTACCAACCTGGCAGCCAGCGGCGCCCCCAGCGCGACGCCCAACTATTACGGCCTGGTCTCCACGGCCCAGGATGTCAACACGGCGGACGTGCGCATCGACTACCAGATCTCCGAAAAAGACCAACTCTACGGCGTCTATACGCGCAACGTGGGCGATCCCTGGCAGTGGCCTTTGGGCACTCCGCCCACCTACGGCAACGGCAGCAACTACGGTTACAAAACCTTCGGCTACAGCCTGGTCGAGACGCACACGTTCAATCCGCACCTGTTAAATGACTTCCGCTTCGCCTGGTTCGACCACCCCAATATCCGCAGCGGCCAGAACCTGGATTTCGATCCGACGACGCTGTTCCCGCAATTGACCAAGAGCCCCAACCGCGGCCTGCCCACCATGAGCATGGCCGGCTACACGGGCATGTTCACGGATATCGGCAAGGGGTATTACGGGCACGCTTTCAACCTCGAGTACACCGACAACCTGACGTACATTCACGGGCGCCATACCTTCAAGTTCGGCGGCCAGACGACCACGTACAAAAACTACGGGCCCAATCCGAACGCGCCGCTGGGCAGTTTCACCTTCAACGGCCAGTGGACCGGCAACAAAGGATGGCCGGGGCAGCCACAGTCACAAGGAAACTCGTTTGCCGACTTCCTGCTGGGCGCGGCCAACTCCTCAGCCTCCGGGTTTGCGGGCGTGTTCGAGGGCGTCTACTGGTCCTGGGACACGGAAGCCTACTTCCAGGACACCTGGCAGGCGAGTCCGAGGCTGACAGTCTACTACGGTGTCCGCTACATGTACCAGACGCCCTGGAATTGGCAGGACGGCTATTCCACGTATTGGGATCCCACCACCAACAAATTGGCTTTGCCGCAGAATAGCGCCACGCCCACCCTGCCGCCGATCGGGGCCTCGGCAGCCATGCTGGCGGCGTACCCCTTCACCACTACCCAGGCGCTGGGCATACCGGCGCGCTACATGGTCGGCGACAAGAACAACTGGGGTCCGCGCGTGGGCCTCGCCTGGCGGCCCTTCGGGAACAACCGCACAGTCTTCCGGGCCGGCTACGGGGTCTATTACAACTTCAACCCCACTTACGTGGGCTCGCGCGACGACGTGCTGAATCCGCCATGGGTCGGCGGCCTGGGCGGCTATTCCGGCGGCATCTTCAACACCCAGTTGCCGGGCAAGCCGGCGGCTCCGTTCACTCCGGACATCACCTTCGCCAACCCGTTCCCGGCGAATTTGCAGGTGGTGAGCGGTGCGGCGCCGAATCCGAACCTGTACGCCATGCAGCGCGATTTCAAGAATGCCGCCATCCAGCAGTGGAACGGCACCGTGGAGCACCAATTCACGGATAACTGGGCGGCTCGCGTCACCTACGCCGGCAGCCAGACACACCACCTGCAATGGTTCTTTGGCGACCTCAACGTACCTAAGACGCAGACGCCCAACGTCACCATTCAGAAGCAGCGGCCCTACCAGCCGTGGAACACCATTTATTCCACGCGTAGCGGCGCCTCGCAAAACTTCAACCAGCTCCAGTTGGAAGTCACCAAGCGATTCTCCCAAGGCTTCAACTTCCAGGTGGAATACGCCTGGACCCGAAGCCTGGATAACGCGGACTTAGTGGGCGGTCCGCAGAACCCCAACTTTCCGGGCCTGGATTACGGCAACAGCGCCGGCATTCGCCGCCATTCCCTGGTGTTCAACTACCTGTGGGAGTTGCCGATTGGCCGCGGCAAGGCGCACCTGAGCGGCATCAACCGGGCGGCGGACCTGCTGGTGGGCGGCTGGCAGCTCTCGGGCATCTCCAGTTACATGACCGGCGCGCCCTTCTCTGTGTCGTTCTCGGTCCCATCCAACTACGTGGGCTGGTGGGGAGGCCGGGCGGACCAGGTGGGCAGCAGCCTGTACCAGGGCCAGCAGACCAACCACGACATCATCAGCGGCGTGCCGTGGTTCAACATCGGCGCGTTTGCTCCTCCCACGCCCTGGACCTGGGGCAACTCCTCCCGCGACCTGCTGTTCGGTCCGGGCTTGTGGAACTGGGACGTCAGCTTAGCCAAGAACTTTTCTATCACTGAGCGGTTCCGCTTCCAGTTGCGCGGCGACTTCCTGAACGCCTTCAACCACTTCAACCTGGGCGGCCCGAATTCCACCATCGCCGATACGCGCGACGGCGGTCTGCCCAATCCCAATGCCGGCAAGATTTTTGGCGGCAGCGGGAGCCGCATCATCCAGGTGGGCGGCCGGCTGAGCTTCTGAGCCGCGGGGCCGCTAGCAACCTCATCGGGCGCGAGCCGGATCCCTCCGGGGATCCGGCCTCGCGCGGTATGATCGGTTCGTGAGCCGCCGGTATCCCGCTTGCGTGCCGTGGGTGCTCGCGGGCCTCGGGATTCTCGGCGCGCTGCACCACGTCTTCTTCTACCTGTACTACGGCGGGTTCAGTTACGACCAGCTTCTGCAACTGGCGGGTGCGTGGGGCCTGTTACGCGGCAAGGGCCTGGCATACGCCGGCGTAGACCCACGGTATCCCTATGCGGTGGCTTACCCGTCGATTGCCGGATGGTGGCCGCCGTGTTACTCACGGCTGGTGGCGGTTCTGCTCGGCGCCGTGCCGGATGTAGTGCGCGTGACCACCTGGATCGACGTCGCCGCCGCTATACTCTTTCTCGCGGCGTGCGGGTGTCTGCTCCGCGCCGCGCGTCTCCACTTGGGCGTCCTGGGCGGCGGTTTGCTGCTGGCCTGGTGGGCCGCAGTGAGCTCGCCCCTGCGATTGCTCAGCTCGGCGGAGGTGCTGGCGCTGGCGCTCTTCTGCGCCGCCCTGGCCGCTGCGGTTCTGGCCTTGCGCGAAGGCTCGCACGCCCTGCCCGCCGCGGTCGCCGCGGGATTGTTCGCCGGCGCCGCCGGCGCGACGCGGTACGCCTATTGGCCGCTGGCCGCGGTGGTTCCCGCATGCCTGATGTGCCTCGGCTGGTCCTCCCGCAAGCGCCTGCTGCGCGCGGCCGCCCTCGGGCTGGGCGCCGCCGGGGTCATTTTCCTGGCCGCGTGGAGCCAGCATCGCGAGAACGGCTACTGGATGTCGCCCATCGTGGACCAAGCCGGCCGGCCCGGCTTTTACCCAGCGAATCTCCTCCGCATGTCCCCTTTTCCCGCCGATCTGCTGGGGCTCCGGCGGCCGGTGAGCGCCGTACTGGAGTGGGCGGCCGGGTCCTCCGCGGACCACTGGCTGCCGTGGGCGCTGTGGCTGGTCTCGATCTGCCTGCTGGCTGTCTGCCTCCGCGAAGCCGTCCGCGTGCTGCGGCGTTCGCCGGCGGACGATGTGGAAGGGCGATTTCTGTGTCTGGCCGCTGCCGGGACTGCTTTTGTCACCGTGGGCGTGCTCATGTGGCTGGCCCTGCGGCATCAGGCCCACCCGGGCGGGTTTGCGTTCGTCAACGAGCCCCGCTACTATGCCCCGGCGTTCCTGTTCTTCCACTTGACAGCCGCCTCGGTGCTGGCGCGCCGGGTGCGCGCCTCCGGACGGGCCCGGCCCCCGCTTCTGGCGGCGCTGGGCCTGTTGTTCGTTGGCTGCGCGCTACCCTGGATGCGGCTGGGGGAATGGGCCTTCCTGAGCGAAAACCTCTACCGGCAGGGCAACAAGGTCTTCGCCTCCGTGCTGCGCGACCGCGCCAGCCTGCTTTCTCCCGCGGGGCGCCCCGTGGTCTATGTGGACGGCGACATGAGCCGGCTGCTGGCGGCGGACGCGGTGGGCGCCCTGGCTCTCAACACCCGCGACTGGAAGGACGAACTCTACCGGCTGGCTTCTTATCACGGTCCGGTGATCGTCTATTGCGGCTACCCCTGCCAGGATCCCGCAGTGGTTCCCTTGCGCGATACGCTGCTACGGTTGGGCGCCACGCGCTTCGCCATGCCCAAGTACGAGCTTTGGGAATGGCGCGGAGCGGCCGCGCGGCCCTGAAACTCAGCGCGGAATCACCGGCAGCACCAGCGCCGAAGGATGCGCCGCATCGTGGTAGATGGTCTGGTGCGCCTTCTGCATGCGCGTGGCGCCCAGATTCGATTCCCCGGTGTTCAGATTGCGGTTGAAGCGCGGGAAATTGCTGCTGGAGACGTACAGGCGGATGCGGTGCCCCGCCCGGAACACGTTGCTCGTGGCCCACATATCGATGTCGTAGGCGTAGATTTTTCCGGGGGTGATCGGCTCGGCCTTGCGGGTGGAGGTCCGGTAACGCGCGCGCAGGATCCCGTCGGTCAGAAAGCGGGCGTAGCCGGAAGGCTCCACATCCACCAGCAGGACCGTGAAGTCCGTATCCGGGGCAGAAGTGGCGGCCTCAATTTTGGCGCGGATCAGGCCGGTTACCTCGATGTCCCGCGTGAGCGGCGGGGTTGAGAAGATCAGGACGTCGGAGCGCTTCTCGATGGGCCGCTCGTCCGCCGGGCCGGGCGGAATCTGGTTCCCGCAGCACAGACGGCCTCCGATGGTGGGCACGGGATTGGCGGGATCGTAGTCATAGGATTCGGATGTCTCCCGGCCGGGAGCCTGGGTACTCAGCAAGTGGCCGCCGCGCAGGTAATAATTCGTGTACTGTGTGCGCGCCAGCGGGAATTCCTGCTCGTCCCGCCAGCGATTCTCGCCCATCACGAAGATCCGCACGGGGGCGCCGGTGGCGTATTCGTTGCGCCGGCCTTTCAAGGCGTAGTCGAACCAGCGCAGGGTGGTCCCGGTCATGTCCAGCACGGCTGCCTTGCCGAAGGTCACATCGCCGATTTTGCCCTCGGGCGAGGTGGCCGCGTGCGCCCAGGGACCGAGCATCAGCCGCTGGTCCGCGCGCGCCGGCGAGGACCGCCGCATGCCCATGTAGTTGTTGATCGTCCCCTTGAGGAAAATGTCGTGCCACCCTCCGGCGTGCAGGCTCTTGCTGTTCATCTCGGCGTAGTGCTCGGAGATTTTCCACGGGCGCCAGTACTCGTCGTCGCGTTCATGCGCCACCCAGTCGGCGAAGTACGGCGCCAGCGACGAGACCGGCGGCAGGGCCAGCATGCGGTAGCTCTCGATGGGCAGCGCATCGATCCAGGCTTTCGGGTTGGCCAACTCGGCGGCCTTGCGGCGCAAAGTATCGGTCACCAGGCCGCTGGACCAGGAACTCGCGAACCACTGGAGCAGCGCGCCGCCCTGGTAGGTCCATCCTTCGTAATACTCCGAGGCGGTGACGTACGGAAAGATGGCCTTCAGGTGCGGCGGGCTGCTGATGGCCGCCAGCATCTGGGTAGCCCCCACGTACGAACCGCCGAACATGCCCACCTGGCCGTCGCACCAAGGCTGCCGCGCGGCCCATTCCACGGTGTCGTAGCCGTCCTGGCTTTCAAAGCGGAAGGGATAGAATTCTCCCTGGGAGTCGTAGCGGCCACGCGTGTCCTGGAGGATCACGACGTAGCCCTCGGCCGCCATCTTCACAGCCTCGCCTGCCCCACCCGCGCGGTTGTACGGAGTGCGCTCGAGCAGCACCGGGAACTTGCCGTCCGCCTGGGGGCGATACACATCGGCGATCAGACGCACGCCGTCGCGCGTCCGGACCGGCACGCCGTTCTCCACGGTTACGCGGTAGGGTTGCGCCCAGGCGGCGGCCGCGCCCGCTAGCCAGATGAGGGAAAAAGAGAGGATCCGCATGGTCGTCAGTCTGTAGACAGCCAAGGATATCGAAATCGTGCTGGTGCCGCTATGGGCTGCACCTCAACGGGGTTCGCTATACTCGATCCTGCGCATGCAGATCCTGGCCCTGGCGGACGATCTGACCGGGGCGCTCGAAATCGGCGCCAAGTTCGCCGCCCGCGGCATTCGCTCGCGCGTCACACTCGGCCGGCGCCTGGATTTCGGGCGGGCGCTCGGGCTTCTGGTGATCAACACCGAGACGCGGCATGTTCCTCCGGAGCAGGCTTACGCGCGGGTCCGCACCCTGGCCCGGGCGGCTCGCCGGCGCGGAATCCGCCGGCTCTACAAGAAAACCGATTCGACTCTGCGGGGGCACATCGGCTGGGAACTCGCGGCGCTGCTGGCCGCTCATCCGCGCGGGCACGTGATCTACGCGCCCGCCTACCCCGCACTGGGCCGCGCGGTGCGCCAGGGCCGGCTGTACGTGAACGGTGTGCCGGTGGAGGAGACGGAATTTGCCCGCGATCCTTTGAACCCCATCCACGCGAGCGACATTCCGCGCGTGCTGGCGGCGCAGGGCGCGGTCCCCGTGTTCGCGGATTCCGGGGAACTCGCGGAGAGATTGGCGCCGGGTATCTACGTCTGCGACGGGGAGAGCACGGCGGACGTAGATCGCGTCGCGGAGAGGCTGGCGCGTCAGCCGTCCGGCTGGCTGGCGGCTGGACCCGCGGCGCTCGCCGAGGCGATCGCCGAGCGGCTGCGGCCGGGCGCCGTTGCTCGCCCTGCCTGGCCCGTGGTGCGCACCTGCCTGATCGTCAACGGCAGCCTGCACCCCGTCTCTTTAGCGCAGGTGCGCTATGCCGCCGAGCGGGGCTGCGCGGGCGGCTCCGGCTGGGATCTGCTGCCGTTGCCGGAGGCCGCGGGACTCTCCGGGCAGGCCTATGCCGCGCGGCTAGGGGAAGCGGTGCGCGCCGCGATCCAGGCACGGCTTCCGGATGCGCTCGTGATCTTCGGCGGCGACACCGCCGCCGCGATCCTGCGGGCCCTGGGCTGCACCGCCCTCCGGCCTGTTGGAGAATTGCTCCCCGGCGTACCCCTGGCCCGCCTGGAGCGGCGCGCCCTCTGGCTCATCAGCAAAGCCGGAGGCTTCGGCCCCCCAGACGTGCTCTGCGCCCTGCGAAACTTATTAAGCTGAAATTTATGCCAACCGGGAAGCTGTACGGCATCACCATGGGCGATGCGAGCGGCGTGGGGCCGGAGATTCTGCTCAAGGCTTGGCGCGCCGGCGAGATCCGCCACCCCGTGGTGGCCTTCGGCGACCTGGCGGCCCTGGCCTTCTACAATGACCGGCTGGGCTACGGCGTGGAGCTGCGGCGCATCGCCGCGCCGGAGGAGTATGGTTCGGGGCCGCTCTGCGTCCTCGACCACGGCATTCTGCACCGCCAGGACCTCACCCCGGGAATTCTGAGCCGCCAGGCGGGCTTCGCCGCCCGCGAGTACGTGGTCAGCGCCACGCGCGCGGCCCAGGCGGGACGCATCGCCGCGATGATCACGCTGCCCATGAACAAGGAGGCCACGCAGCTTTCCGATCCCGGCTTCGTGGGCCACACCGAGCTGATCGGGTCGTTATGCGGCGTCTCTGACGTCACCATCATGCTGGCCTCCGAGCAGTTGATCGTCACCCACGTCAGCACGCACGTGTCGCTGGCTACGGCCATCGCGCGCGCCCGCAAGGAGCGCATCTGCACGATCCTGCGCCTCACGGTGGATGCGGTGGCGAAGCTTCGCCCGAACCCTCGCATCGCCGTGGCCGGCCTGAACCCGCACGCCGGAGAAAACGGCCTGTTCGGCGACGAGGAGATCCGCGAAATCCGCCCGGCGGTGGAGTGGGCGCGCGGCCAGGGGATGCCGGTCGAGGGGCCTTTCCCGCCGGATACCGTGTTCTACCTGGCCGTGCATAAAAAAAAGTTCGATGCCGTGGTGTGCATGTATCACGACCAGGGCCACGTGCCCCTCAAGCTGCTGGATTTCGAGGGCGGCGTGAACGTGGCGCTGGGCCTGCCCATCATCCGCACCTCGGTGGATCACGGCACGGCGTTCGATATCGCCGGCCAGGGCGTGGCCTCCAGCGTGAGCCTCATCCGGGCCCTGGAGTTCGCCGTCCGCCTGGCCGGGGATACCGCCTGACGCCCGCTTACCGCCTGCCTTCAGGCTGGCGCACGAATTCCACGTCGAGGGTGATCTTGATATCGTCGCCCACCAGCACGCCGCCGGTCTCCAGCACTGTGTTCCAGGTCAGGCCGAAGTCTTTGCGGTTGACTTTCGCCGTGGCTGTGGCCCCGCGGCGCAGCATGCCCCAGGGGTCCCGAATCTCCGGCGTGGGTCCGTCCACCTCCAGCACTACCGGCTTCGTCACGCCGTGGATGGTGAGGTCGCCCGTCACCTGGGCATATCCCGGGGCGGAGGCTTCCACGCGTGTGCTCTTGAAGGTGATGCTGGGGTATTTGGCCGTGTCCAGGAAGTCCGGGCTCTTCAGGTGTGCGTCCCGCTGGGGCTCCCGCGTGGCGATCGAACTGGCGTCGATCACCACGTCGATGGTCGAGGCGGCCGGCTTGTCCGCATCGAACGCCACCGTGCCGCTAATGCCGGTGAACTCGCCTTTGACGTTGGCAATCATCATGTGACGCACGGAAAACTGGGCCGAGGAGTGCGCCGAATCGATCTGGTAGGTAACGATACTCATCTTTCAAGTCCCTCTCTTCAATTGCGAATATATACCTTGCAACGACTATTGTCAATAGGAACATTGTTGTAGCGTACGAAAACGTCCGCCGTCGAGGAAGGTGCGGCTTAGCCGAACAGTTTGAGGACGGGCTCGCCCTTGACGAGTTCCCGGGGCTGCTTGAGGTCGTTGAGGACTTCCATGGCCGGGTTGATGCCCAGGGCGTAGTAGATGGTGGCCACCAGTTCGGTGGGGTGCACGGGATTTTCCGCCGGCGAAGAGGCTTGGGCGTCGGACTTGCCGTACAACACGCCGCGCTTCACCCCGGCCCCGGCCACCAGCGCCGTGTAGCAGTAGGGCCAGTGGTCGCGGCCGTCCGGAGAGTTGGTGTTGCCGGACGTGCTCACGCCCAGGCGCGGGCTGCGTCCGAATTCACCGGTCACCACCAGCAGGGTCTCGGCGAACAAGCCGCGCTGGTCCATGTCTTCGATTAGCGCGGAGAGCGAGCGGTCCAGCACCGGGCAGTGCAGGTTCTTCAGCGGTCCGAAGTTGGAGGAGTGCGTGTCCCAGGCCGTGGTTTCGGGATCGCCGTTGGCGACGGAGGGCCAGTTGACCTGCACGAAGCGGCATCCGGCCTCGATCAGGCGGCGGGCCAGGAGGGTGCTCTGGCCGAAGGTGGTCCGCCCGTAACGCTCGCGCACCTGGTCGGTCTCCTTGCTCAGATCGAAGGCGTCCCGGGCCTTGCCGGAGAGCACCAGGTCGAAGGCCTTCTGGTAGTACTCGTTCAGCGCGTAGGAATCCACGGCCTTCTCCAGATCCGGCATGGATCCATTGATGCCCTTGAGCAGAGCGAAGCGGTCCTTGAGTCGCTCCGGCGGCACGTCGGCCCGCAGGGAGAGGTCGTCCAGCTTGATGTCTTTATTGGGATCCTGATACAGGCGGTAGGGGTCGTAGGCCTTGCCCAGGAAGCCGGCGGCACCGCCCTTGCCGATCACGTTGCTTTCCTGCAGCGGGCGCGGCATCTCAACGAACGGCAGCATGGGGCCGTCCGGCGGTTTCATCTTCGAGATGTGGCTGCCCATGTGCGGGAAGTCGCGCGGCGAAGGCGGTTCCAGTTGTCCGGAGGGGGAGACCTTATCGGGCGGGTATCCGGTCATCATCTGGTAGATGGCCGCGGTGTGGTTGAACAATCCCACCGGAGTGTAGCTCATCGAGCGGATGAGGGTGACCTTGTCCATCTGCCGGGCGAGCAGGGGCATAGTTTCACTCACCTGGATGCCCGGCACCTTGGTCGGGATGGCCTTGAACTCCCCGCGGATGTTCGCGGGCGCTTCCGGCTTGGGGTCCCAGATGTCGATGTGGCTGGGGCCGCCCTGCAGAAACAGCAGCAGCACGGACTTGGCGCCGCCAAAGGCTTTGGTGGGGCTGGTCACGCGCGCCGCCGCCGAAGCTTTCCAAGCGAGGAACTCCGGCAGATTCAGCCCAATCAGGCCCGCACCTCCGATTCGCATCAACTCGCGCCGCGAATAGCCCTCACAAGTCCGCACGGGACGTCCCGGGATAGTCAGCATTACGCCCTCCTTCCTTTGCGCGGGATTATATCACTGTCGTGCGGGGCGGTGGGGGCCGCCGCGCCGGGCGTGCCGCCCGGCCGCGTTTCCGGCTGGAGAAATCGCAGCGTTTTGTGCGAAAACGCGCGCGACATTTCTTTCTTTCATTTGTATGCGAATATACCACATGCCTGCGATTTTGAGCGCTATATTACGCGCCGAAGCACTTGTGTGAAAGGCTGCATTTGCTTTCTATTTCAATCATATTTTTTCTTGAAATGCCAGACAATTGGAAATATATTTTGATGTGTAGTCGCGGATCGTTTTCCTGGGGAGAGAAAGATATGTGCTCACGTCGCCTGTTGACGATTGCGGCGGCTTGCGCGGTCGCGTGGCTGGCCTTGCCGCTGTTGTGGGGCTCGGAGATGGTTCTCACTCCCATTGCCGGGTTGGGACCGCCAGGACCACCCGGTCCTCCCGGACCACCCTGGCCACCCGGCCCGCCGCCAGGATTTCCGCCCTTCGGCGGCCTGGTGGTCACGGAGGTTCCCTTTCTCAGCCAGGCGAATGTCCTGGAAGGGCAGACTGGCGAAATCACGTTTCGCGTGACCAACGCATCCCGTCACACCGCCCAGATTCTGGGCTGGACGGATATCGGCTCCACGGTGGCCTTTCCCGATCCCACCGACGGAGTGAGCAACACCTTCATCCTCCCCGGCGCCTGCATGGAAGGCGTCCTGTTTGCAGGACAAAGTTGTCTCTACCGCCAGGTCTTTCAGACCGGCCCGCGCGATAGCCTGCCTGGCCCGTTGTTCGACGGCACCAGCCTGGTGTTCAATCGCGTGCGGTACGACTTTGTCAACACGCCCTTCCTGATTCGCGACGCCTTTGCCGCGGCGTTCATTACCGTGAGCGACTTCCCCATTCCGGAACCTCCCGTGCTGGCGTTGGTGGGCATCGGCCTGCTGGCCATCGGCTGGCGCAAGCACCGCCCGGCCGGAACGTAGCCGCACGGCGCGTCGGCGCCCGTCAAAAACCCGCGTATGCTCTTTCGCCTGTCCCCCCGCGGCGGCTATGATTGGGGGACAGGCGATTTCGCCTGTCGCCATTCCCTGTTCGTGCGGTTTCACGATACATGCGACTCGCGACTTTCTTGCTGCTGGCTGCGCTGGCCGCCGCCGATACCGGCCAGGAACTGTTCACCCGCCATTGCGCAATGTGCCATGGCGCGACGGGCGAGGGACTCTCCGGCCCGGACCTCACCAGCCCGGCGTGGCAGGCCGGCGTCACGGATGCGGATCTGGCGCGCATCATCGAGCGGGGCGTACCCGGGACGGCCATGCCCGCCTTCGGCAGCCGTCTCTCCGGCGTCCAGATCCAGGCTGTGGCGGCCCACCTGCGCGCCCTCTCCGCGGGGGCTCTCCAGCCCGCCAATGCGCTGCGTGCCCCGCTGGTGCGCGTTGATCCCGCGCGGCTGCGTACGGCCTCCGAGGATGCCGACAACTGGCTGATGTACGGGCGGGACTACGGCAACCAGCGTTTCAGCCCGCTTCACGAGATCCAACGCGGCAATGTCCGCAACCTTGTCCCGGTCTGGAATTTCCAAACCGGGACTCCTGACGGCCTGGAGGCCACGCCGCTGGTCATCGACGGGGTCATCTACCTCTCCACTTCCTGGAATCACGTTTTCGCGATTGACGCCCGCACCGGCGCTGAACTCTGGCACTACCGCCGCCGCTTGCCGGAAAGGCTCAGATACTGCTGCGGTCCGGTCAACCGCGGTCCGGCGGTGTCCGGGGGCATGCTCTACCTGGCCACGCTGGATGCCCACCTGGTAGCCATGGATGCGCGCACCGGGCGCGTGCGCTGGGACACGGAAATCGGGAAGGTTGACGACAACCTCAGCGCCACGTCACCACCCCTGATCGTGGGCGGCAAGGCTGTCGTGGGCATGGCCGGCGGCGACTACCCTAGCCGCGGCTTCCTGGACGCCTACGACACCGGCACGGGCCGCCGTCTGTGGCGCTTCTACACCGTCCCGGAGCCGGGCGGCGGCGGAGCCACCTGGCTGAACGGTTCCTACGACCCGGAGTCCAACCTGGTCTACTGGGGAACGGGCAATCCGAATCCGGATTTCGATGGCGATGCCCGCCCCGGCGACAACCTGTATACGGACAGCGTCATCGCACTGGACGCCGATACCGGGCGGTTGAAGTGGCACTACCAGTTCACGCCACACGACGTCTGGGATTACGACGGCGTTAACGAGATGCTGCTGGCGGACGTTCCTTTCGCGGGGCGCGCCGTGAAGGCTTTGTTTCACGCCGACCGGAACGGCCACTTCTACGCTCTGGAGCGGGAGACCGGCAGGTTTCTGTACGCCAAACCCTTCGTGCGCGTCACCTGGGCCAAGGGTTTTGAAAACGGCCGGCCCATCGTGGACCCGGCCGCGATCCCTAATCTGGAAGGTGTGACCGTCTGCCCGGGCGCTGCCGGCGGCAAAGAGTGGAACGCGATGTCCTACAGCCCGCTTACGGGACTGGTCTACCTGCCGGTGATCGAGAACTGCGCGGTGTTCTCGAATTACGGCGTGAAGGCGAAACAGATGGGCCTGCCGCCCGGCCCCAGCGGATTCCGCTACCTGCCCAACCTGGCGTACGGAAAGCTCATGGCCCTGCACGCCTCGACCGGCGAAGTAGCCTGGGAGGTCAAGACGCGGACACCGATGGCAGGCGGCACGCTGGCCACCGCCGGCGGCCTGGTCTTCAGCGGCGACCCGGAGGGCAACTTCACCGCGCACGATGCCCAAACCGGCCGTCTTCTGTGGTCCTATCAGACCGGCTCGGGCATCCGCGGCGCGCCGGTCACCTTCCGCATCGGTGGACGCCAGTACGTGGCGGTGGCTTCCGGCATGTCCGGCGCGGTCGGGGGATTCACCGGCGCCGGAGCTCCCTGGATGCGCGACTATCGCGGTGGAGGCTCGCTCTATGTGTTCGCTCTGTTCGCGCCAGACGCCTCGCAGGCGTTTCACGGCGGCGCGCGATAAGGCGGGTGTGAATATTCCGGGGCAGGACCGCTCGGTCACCGTCGCGGTCCGGTAGCATCCTGCCGCTGCGGCGTGTGAAGACACTACGGCTATAAGGGGGGTGTCCGGCGAATGGGGAGGTGATCGTCACCGCCCCGGCCCTCCGCGTTTTGGCGGGGACCGGGGCGGGGTGAAACGTAACGGGGCTTATTGGCGGCAGTCTCCGGGGGGAAACCCCAGACTTACCCGAACCAATTCCCGAAACTCTGGCCGAAAACCGGTTTCTGTTGGTCCCGTCCGCGGCATCTGGCACACAGGGCCAGTCCCGCGGCAAGCCTTTCTAGGGGCGCCGGGCGCCAGGATCACCGATGGGAGCGGCCCAAGGCCGCGCCACTGACGATGACATGCTGCGCAGCATGGAACTCATCGGGCCGGCCCGGGTGAACGAACCAGCCTTTCCTGATTTCAGCGTACGGCACGGGGGAAGGGGGCGCGGGGCAATTGGGGCGGCGCGGGATTGAAAACACTGGGGGATATTATTTTGTTTGAGTGGTGACCGTAGTAAGATGCGGGAGATGCAACGCCGCGATTTCCTCGGCGCTCTGGGCGCCACACTGGCTTCCTCCGCGCTGGCGCAGCAGGCGCCGCGCTACGACATTCTGATCCAGAACGGCGAGTTGCGCGATCCCGCCTCGCAACTGCGCCGCAAGGGCGATCTGGCCATACTGGACGGCAGGATCGCCGCTATCGGCGGCGAGATTCCGGCCGAGCGGGGGATCGACACGATTGATGCGCGCGGGCTCTACGTCACACCCGGCCTGGTCGATCTGCACACGCACTGCTACCACGCCGCCACCGGCCTGGGCGTGGAGGCGGATCCCATCGCCGCGCGGTCCGGGGTGACCACCTGGGTGGACGCCGGCAGCTTCGGCTGGGACGCGACGGAGGGCTTCCGCCGCTTTATCGTGCGCCCGCAGCAGGCGCGCATCTTCGGCTTCGTGTACCTTTACCCCAGCAGCCGCGATCCTTCGGTCAACCCCGTGGAGTACGTGCGCCGCCAGATGCGCCAGACCGGAGAGACCGCCGTGGCCAACCGGGATATCCTGTTGGGCGTCAAGTTCCAGGTGGGCTCGAATATGAACGGCCCGTACAGCCTGGAGTTCCTGAAGATTGCGCGGGAACTCTGCGACCGGTACCACCTGCCGCTCATGGCGCACATCAGCTTCGCGCCGCCCGAGACGGACCAGGTGATGGAGTTGATGCGGCCGGGCGATATCGTCACGCACATCTACAACCATCACACGCTGGGCATCCTGGACTCCGCCGGCAAGATCAAACGCAGCGTGCTGGAGGCTCGCGCGCGAGGTGTGTGGATGGACGTGGGGCACGGCCTGGGCAGCTTCAACTTCGAGTCGGCGCGCAAGGCGCTGGATGCGGGATTCCCGCCGGATAGCATCTCCACCGATATCTACAACCTGAACATCCACGGTCCGGTCTACGACCTGCCCACGACCCTGACCAAGCTGCTCTACCTGGGGATGAGCTTCGAAGACGTATTGCTGCGCGCCACCGCGAATCCGGCGCGCGTGGTCAACCGCGTTCCGCTGATGGGCACCTTGCAGATGGGGGCCCCCGCCGACGTGGCCCTGCTGGCGATGGAGGAAGGCAGCTTCCAGTTGATCGACTCTCAGAAGAACACCGTCACTGCCAAGCAGAGAATCGTCAGCCGGCTGACCATCTGCCGCGGAAAGCGGCTCACCGCCATATGAAACCGGTACTCCTGTCCCTTGTTGCCGCAGCGACCTTGGCCGCCGCGCATGCACCGTGGAAAGCGGGCATGGCGGCGGTCGATATCACGCCCTCGAAATCCATCTGGATGGCGGGCTATGCTGCCCGCAAACATTCCTCCGAGGGCGCTTTGCAGCCGATTCACGCCAAGGCCCTGGCTCTGGAAGACCGCAGCGGGCGCCCCGCCGTGCTGGTCACCACCGACCTGTTGGGCCTGACCGCCAAGGTCGCCGGGAATATTGCGGAGCGCGCCGAGAAGCAGTATCACCTGACGCGCGACCGCCTGATGTTCAACTCCTCGCACACGCACTGCGGGCCGGTCATCGACCGCATGCTAGCCGTGGCCTACGACCTCACGCCGCAGCAGTGGGCGGACATTGACGACTACACCCGGGCGCTCGAAGACAAAATCGTAGGGGTCATCGGCGCGGCACTGAACGGCATGCATCCGGCGCGGCTGAGCTTCGGGCATACCCAGGCGGGCTTCGCCAAGAACCGCCGCACGAGCTTCGACCCCAACGGTCCCGTGGATCACGACGTGCCGTTTCTGAAGATCGAGGACCCCAAGGGGAACCTCCGCGGCGTCGTGTTCGGCTACGCCTGCCACAACACCACCATCGACGCCAATGTCTGCCAGTTCAACGGCGACTACGCCGGTTTCGCCCAGGCGGACCTGGAGCGACGCTTCCCTGGCGCGACGGCGTTCTTTGTGGAAGGGTGCGGCGCGGATGCCAATCCCAACCCGCGCGGCACCGTGGAGCACGCCCGCACTCACGGGCAAGATCTGGCCGGCGCGGTGGCGCAGGCGCTTTCCGGCAAGCTGGACGCCGTGGGTGGACCGCTCGCCACGCGCTTCGAACACGTCACCGTGGAGTTTGCCACACCGCCCACCCGGCAGGAACTGGAGGCGCGGCTCCAGGACAAGAATCCTTACATCCGCCGGCACGCCCAGGCCATGCTGGATATTCTCAATCGCGGCGGGCAACTACGCACGACCTATCCCTATCCCATCCAGGTCTGGCAGTTCGGCAAGGACCTGACCCTGGTCGCGCTGGGCGGAGAAGTGGTGGTGGACTATGCCCTCCGCCTGAAGCGCGAGCTGGGGGCCGCGCGCCTCTGGGTGGCGGGCTACAGCAACGACGTTTTCGCGTACATCCCCTCCCGGCGCGTGCTCCAGGAGGGCGGCTACGAAGGGGGCGGCGCGATGATCTACTACGTCGAGCCCGGCCCCTTCGCGCCTTCCGTGGAAGAGACCATCATTTCCAAAACGGAAGAGATGGTCCGCTCCCTCACCACAGGAACTTCAGCGAAAGCTGCACGTCCCGCGGGTCTTTCGACGTCCCGCTGATGATGCCGAACTGCGGCGTGTTCAGCGTGGATCCAGGAAAACCGAACTGCGCGTGATTGAAGGTGTTGAAGGTCTCCGCGCGGAATTGCAGCTGCCTCTGCTCGTCGATGTGGAAGGACTTGAACATGGAGAGGTCCCAGTTGTTCAATCCGGGCCCGATCACGATGTTGCGGCCCGAGTTGCCGAAGTGGTAGGGCTGGGGCAGGGTGAAGGCGGACTTGTTGAACCAGTTGTAAATGGACTGGTTGGCGACGGAGTTCGGATTCCCGACGAGGTCGGCGAAGGTCGGCCCGTCGGCGGTGTTGGAGACGTCGGTCGGGGTGGTGACCGTAAACGGCTGGCCGGAGCGGAGGGTGATGATGCCGTTCACCTGCCAGCCGCCCACCAAGAGATCCGCGGCGCGGTTCATGGTGCGCCCGAAATGCCGCCCGCGGCCGAACGGCATGTCGTACACGAAACTCTCCGAGAAGCGCTGCCGCGAGTCCTGGGCGCACAGCCCGCGCATGCCCCGGAAGTTGTTGTTGTCCTGGAAGCGCACTCCACCTTCGCCCACGAAAGTGCCACCGCTGTTGTCGATGCACTTTGAGAACGTGTAGGCGGTGATAAACTCCAGCCCGCTGGAATACCGCTTTTCGAGCTGAATCTGGAGACCGTTGTAATTGGCGTCGGCGTTGGTGTCCAGCCCGTAGATGGTGCCAAACCCCTGGTACGGCCGCCGCGGCTGCACTGGTCCGGGCCCCGGCAGAGGCTGGTTGGGAACCGTCTCGCGGGCCAGGTGGCTGCTGTGGTTGCCCACATAGGCGACTTGCAGCACCATGTTGTGAGCCACTTCCTGTTGCAGGTTGAAGTTCCACTGCTGCACCATGCCGTCCCGCCAGTTGGGATCCATGGAGAAGACCAGCAACGGCTTGGGTGGCGCCAGCGCCGTGGGCTGTTGCAGGTTGTAATTTCCGAAGTAGAAGGGGCTGGTGGGATCCTTGTCCAGGAAGATCTGGGTCTGCCGGATGAACGGGACGTTAATGGCGATGTCGATCCAGGTGTTGGCCGCCTCCCGCTGATAGAAGATCCCGTAGGCCCCACGGAACACCGTCTTGCCATGCAAAAACTTCGGGGAGTAGGCAAAACCCACGCGCGGGGCGAAGTTATCGAAGTCGTTATAGGCCAGAGCCCGCGGAAGCGGTCCCGGATCGCGGGCGGTGAGGAGTTGGGCCTGCTGCCCTGGCAGGAACAGCACGCTCGAGATGCTGTTGTCGTCCGAAGTCGGCCTCCCCGACCACTCCCAGCGCAGCCCCAGGTTCACGGTCAACTCGCTCGAAACCCGCCAATCGTCCTGGAACCACGGTCCCACCTCTGTGTTGCGGAAATGCGGGTCGAACACGTCGATGCTGGTGAGCGTGCTGTAGGGATCTCCCAGGAGGTAATCCGCGAAGGGCGATCCGGTCAGAAAGCCGTTGTACCCGAAGCTGCCCCGCGGATAGATGGCCTCCGGGAAGGTATCGCGGTGCCGGGCGACCGTGATGCCGGCTTTCAGACTGTGCGCCCCGGCGGTGTGATACAGGCTCTCCTGCATCTGGTAGACTTCGTTGCGCCAGCCGCGCGGCCCGGAAACGTTCTGCCCGCCGTGTTCGCCGAAGGAAGCGAAGCCGGTGACGTTCATCTGCGGAATGCCCCAACACTTGGGGTTCTCGCACAGCCCTTGCATACCCAGTTCCTGCACCACGTTTTCCTTGCCTGCGCGGGCCTGGAATTCATTTTCCCGGAAGCGGCTGTAGCCCACGCGGAACTCGCTCAGGGTCTTGGGGCTGAACAGGTGCGTCCAGGCTGCCAGCAGGTTCTGGCCGCGGAGTTTTTGCGAGGCCCCGTCGGTGGGGAACAGGCGCGGGTAGTGGAAATCGGTGTCCTCAAACAGGTAATGGCCGAAGATCGAGTCGGAGTCCGAAATGCGGTGGTCGATGCGCCAGTCGTACTGCTCCACGCCGATGGTCTGCGGATCGGTGGAGATCCAGTTGAGCACGCCACCGCCGGGATTGTTGGGCAACGGCACCCAGCGCTGCAAAATCGTATTGTTGATGGCGCTCTGGCGGGAGGCCGGGATGATGTTGTTGGGGAAGGGCGCGCCGCTCAACGGATCCGTCACCGGCGCCAGGCCGCTGAAATCCCCGCTCCGCAGCGCCGCCGAGGGCACGGTGCTCAGTTGCGTGATGCCCTTGCTCACGCGCGTGCCCTCGTATGCCCCGAAAATGAAGGTGCGGTTCTTCCCGTTGTACAGCTTGGGCAGCCACACCGGCCCGCCGGCGGAGACGCCGAACTGGTTGCGCCGGAAGGCCGGTATCCCCACCCTGGAAAGGTTGTTGAAATAATTGTTGGCGTCGAAATCGCTGTTGCGCACGAACTCCCAAGCCGAGCCGTGGAAATCGTTGGTGCCGGACTTCATCACGGCGTTGATTTGTCCGCCCGCCTCCACGCCGAACTCGGCGCCGTAGTTGCTCGTCTGCACACGGAATTCGCGCAGCGCGTCGATAATGGGCTCGATGGAGTTGGTTTCGTGTTGCACCTCCTTGGCCATGAAACCGTCGATCAGGTATTCGTTGTAATCGGAGCGCTGTCCGTTGACGCTGAACGACTGGCCGCCCGCGCGCTCCGAGTAGTGCCCTTGCACGACGTTTCCGGCGGAACCCTCTACGGCGCCGGCCATCAGCACCATCAACTGCGTGAAGTTGCGGCCGTTCAGGGGCAGGTCACTGATGGCCTTGGTGGGCACTACGCCCCCCATCTGCGAGTCGGCCGTCTGTAGCTGCAAGGCGGTAGCTTCCACCTGCACGCTCTCGGCCACCGCACCCAGTTCCAGCGTCACGTCCAGCCGAACGGTCTGCGCCACCTCCACGGTAACCTTGGGCACTACCGTCTTTTTGAAGCCCTTGCCCTCCACGGTGAGCGTGTAGTTGCCTGGTTCCGTGCTCGGAAAGGAGTAGAAACCCTCCGGCCCGGTCACGGTCGAGCGCGTAATGTGCGTGGCGGTGTTCTCGATGGTCACCCGCACTGCCGGCACCGCCGCCTGGGTCGGGTCCGTCACCGTGCCGTTGACCGTGCCGGCCTGTTGCCCTTGCAGGGCCGGCGCCAGGCAAACGATCGCCATCAGTGCCAGGCCTAATCCCCGTTTGTGCGCCCTGGAGCCTGCCAGCGCGCACACGAATGAACGCATCAGTGAAATCGTCATGACCGTCCCCCTTCTGGTAATGGGGGATTGGATACCACGGTGCGAGCAGGAGTGTCAACTCGGATTTGATTCCGCCAAATCGGCGGGTGGCCTCCGAGCCGGGCAGTCAGCGGCAGCGGCGGTCGCGGCCCAGCAACCGGGCAGGGTATTATGGGAAACACGTGTCAGGAGTGTATATCTCCTATCCTTTTTGCGCCCAGAAGTGTACTTACTGTAACTTCGCGTCGGGGGTATTTCCGGGGAATCTCGAAGCCCGCTATTTAGAGGCTCTGCGTGCGGAGATCCGCGGGCACGCCTGGGCCTGGACTCCGGAAACCGTGTACCTGGGCGGGGGCACGCCCAGCGGGATGAAGCCCGCCGACCTGGCGGGACTGCTGGCGCTGATTTCCGGGAAGCCCTGGGCGGAGGCCACGCTGGAGGTCGCGCCGGGCGGCGTCACCGCGGAGAAGGCGCACGCGTGGGTGGAGGCCGGGGTGAACCGGGTCAGTCTGGGAGTGCAGTCGTTCGCGCGGCGGGAACTCGCGCGCACGGGCCGTAAGCACACCGCTGAAGTCGTGGCTGCGGAGATACCGCGGTTGCGCGCGGCAGGCATCCGCGCCCTCAACATAGACCTGATTGCCGGCCTGCCGGGGCAGACCGAGGCAAGCTGGGGGGAGTCGCTGGACTGGATCGAACGCCTGGCGCCGGAGCACGTGTCGGTTTACATGCTGGAAGTGGACGACGACAGCCGCCTGGGGCGGGAGATTCTGCTGGGCGGCTCGCGCTACGGGGCGGCAGACCGGCCCTCGGAGGACCAGACGGCGGAGCTTTACGAGATGGCCGTGGAGCGGCTGGCACGCATGGGGATCCGGCGCTACGAAATTTCCAATTTCGCGCGTCCAGGGTGGGAGTCGCGACATAACCTCAAGTACTGGCGGCTGGAGCCGTATATCGGGTTCGGCGCGGACGCGCACTCATCCGACGGGCGGCGGCGCTGGCAGAATCCCGAGACCGTGGAAGCCTACCTGGAGTCGCCCGGACCCGAGTACAGTGAGGCGCATCCGGAAGAGGAGAAGTTCTTCGTGAGCCTGCGCCTGAGTGAGGGCGTGCGGCCCGAACCGGCGGAATGGCGCCGCTACCAAGAGACCATCGACCGTTTCGTGGCCGACGGGCTCCTGGAGGTGCGGGACGGATGTCTGCGCTTGACGGGCCGCGGGGTGTTGCTTTCCAATGAAATTTTTCAGGAGTTTCTGACGACATGATCGATTTGCGCAGTGATACGGTAACCAAGCCCACGCCCGCCATGAGGCGCGCCATGATGGAAGCCGAGGTCGGCGACGACGTATACGGCGAGGACCCCACGGTCAACCGCCTGGAGGAGCGGGCGGCGGAGATCACGGGCAAAGAGGCCGCCCTGTTTGTGCCGACCGGGACCATGGGCAACAACATCGGGGCCAAAGTGCATACCGAGCACGGGCAGGAGGTAATTTGCGACTGCCGGTCGCACCTGCTGAATTACGAGCTCTCGATGCTGGCCTGGTTTTCGGGCTGTGTGGCGCGGCCCATCGTCACCGCGGACGGCATTCTGCGCTGGGAGCAGATCCACAAGGAAGTGCGCGCGGTCAACCCTCACTCGGCTCCCACCGGGCTGATCGAGATCGAGAACACGCACAACATGGCGGGCGGCACGGTGTATCCGCTGGAGGTGATCGAGGAGATTTGCGATGGGGCCCACGAGTCGGGCATCCGGGTGCACATGGATGGCGCGCGGGTGTTCAACGCCGCGGCCGCTACAGGGACGTCGGTGCGGGAGATCGTGGCCCGGGTGGATACGGTGATGTTTTGCCTCTCCAAGGGGCTGGGCGCGCCCGTAGGTTCCATGCTGGCGGGGCCCAAGGAAGTGATCGCCCGAGGGCGGCTGTACCGCAAGCGCCTGGGGGGCGGCATGCGGCAGGCGGGAGTGCTGGCGGCCGCGGGGCTGCTCGCGCTCGAGGAATCCCCTCGCCAGTTGCCGGAGGATCACCGCAACGCCAAGCTGCTGGCCGAGGGGTTGGCGCGTATTCCGGGAATCGGCATCGACCCGGCGAAAGTGCAGACCAATATTGTTATCTTCGAGGTGACGGGAACCGGGCTGGCGCCGGCGGATATCAGTGCCCGGCTGCGCGAGAAGGGCGTGCGCATCAACGGCATCAGCGGCACACACATGCGCGCGGTGACGCATCGCGACGTGGACCGCGCGGGCTGTGAGCAGGCGATCGAGACGCTGGCCGAGGTGGTGCATTCCCGTTCCCTAGTCTCCGCGGGCGGGTAAGGGGCAGCCAGCGCGAGTGCCAGGCTTGGGTTAAGACACATTAGGATATTAAAGTAAAAAACCCCTAAATACTCTGAGAGGGGAATTCCTTAAGGGACACTACCGCAGTGAATCCGAAAGCCGTCCTCCTGAACAGCCCGTAAGGGAAGGACGGACAGGAGACCCACGACATGAACAATCGCACGGCCGGAGTGTCTCTGGCCTTTTGTCCGCGTTGCGGCAGCTATGACATCCGCCCCGTTTACCGAGCCGCCCGGCTGGACGCCCTGGCCCGGCGCTTCGCGCTGTTGGCGTTGCGGTGCAGGGCATGCCGCCGGCGCTTTTACGGCGGGATCAAGACGTTCGGCGAGATTCTAGCGGCGTCGCCGCGCGGAGCCGAGCGAGTACCCGCCGGTGAAAAGGTTGGGACGCAGCAGAAGGAGAATGTGGTATGCCACTCGTGGTAGAGCGAGGCCGGGAGACCCACGCCGGGTTGGTGCGGCTATCCAGGAGGGACCTGCAACTGGCCCACTTGGTGACCCAGGGCCGGATCAACAAGGAAATCGGTTTTCTCCTGGGCATCACGGAAGGAACCGTGAAAATCTACATGTCCACCTTATTTGCGAAACTCGGGGTGGCGAACCGGGCGGAGTTATCCGCTTGGGCCACGCGCCACGACGAGGAGATCGGCCGGGAACTGGGCACGGCCCCGTAGGGGCGCGGAAACAGACGGCCAGATCACAATTCTCCGAAATCGTAATCCCATGCAAGTGAATCCGCTGTGGTTGTGCGCGGGCCTAATCCTGGGGCTGACCGGACCCGCCAACTGCGAGACTGTGCAGATCGATTTTGACGAACTGGTGACCCAGCCGGCGAATGGCGTCAGCATCCGCGGCGTCACGTTCGGCTTTTGGATGGGGAACTCGCCCTCCGACGAGGCGACCTACAACTATCCCATTGGCCTGGACGGCCTGAGCTACGAGGATGGCGGGGTGTTGGAAGGCCCGGCCGGGGGCACCCTGACGATGGATTTTGCCAGGCCCACGCCACTCCTCATATTCGGCGCCGCGTTCGCCACGCTGGAACCGCTGGAGCATGCCATGACGGTGAACCTCCTGGCGGGGGACGGAACTCTGCTGGAGCCACAAACGCTGGCTGCGGCACCGCTGGCCGCGGTGGACGAGACGGAATTCCGCTACCTCGGGGTACCGGTCCGCCGGGCGGCAGTTTCGTTTGACGAAGACGCCTGCCGGTTCGCTATAGACCGCGTGACTTTCGAAACTCCCGAAGTGGGTACGATGATGCTGCTGGGCTCGGGCGTGCTGCTGCTGGCGGCGGGCCGGCTGCGGCGGCGGACGTGAGCGGCGTCAGTTCAAATACTTCCGAATGTCCGGGAAGAGCAGGGCCTTGACGTCGGGAAGCTGGAGGTCGCCTCGGGAGATCACGCGGGCGTGCAGATCGATTTGCCGCGGAGGCGCTTTTCCATTGAGTTTGTCCACCAGGGTCTGGACGGTCATATAGCCCATCTTGAACGGGTCCTGCGCTACCAGGGCATCGATGATGCCGCCGCGCAGATCCTCGACCAGCCCTTCGCTGGCATCGAAAGCGACGAAGCGGACTTTGCCCGCGAGACCGCGCTCCCTGATGGCGCGCGCAGCGCCCACGGAGCTGGGCTCCGAGGAGGCGAACATGCCGTTCAGGTCCGGGTGGGCGGTAAGCATGTTCTCGGCGGCGGCCATGGCTTTGGAGCGCTCGGACATGCCGTACTGCCGGGCCACCACGGAGATTCCAGGAAACTCCTTGGCGAGGGCATCGAAGAAGCCTTCTTCGCGGTCCATGGTGGAGCGGCTGCCGGGGGCGTGCAGCACTACGGCCACGGTGCCTTTGCCTTGCAACAGGGCAGCGAGCTTGCGCGCGGCCATCTGCCCGGCCTCATAGTTGTTGGTGGCCAGGAAGGTCATGTACCTGGTGGAATCCACGCCGGAGTCGAAGACCGTGACGGGGATGCCGGCCGCGGCCGCCCGATCGAGGGAGGCGTTGAGCGCATCCCGGTCCTGGGCGGCCACGGCCAAGCCATCCACGTGGCGGGCGATCATGGAGTCCACGATCTCGATCTGGCGGCTGTAGTCGGTCTCCGAGGCAGCGCCGTTCCAAAGGATGTTGACGCGGAAATCGCGGCCGGCGGCGACGGCCCCGGCCTGCACGGACTGCCAGAAGAGATGCGAAGTGGCCTTGGGGACGACAGCAATTTCCCGCGTGGGCGCACGGCGGCAGCCGGCGGCGAGCAACAGGACGGCGGCCAGCGCAGCCGCGGCTCGGTGACACCGCGTCATTGGGCGCACCAGCCGCCGTCGATGAGCACGTCGGTGCCGGTGATGAAGCCGGCGTCCTCCGAGCACAGATAGACCGCCAGTTGTCCTACTTCCTCCACCTTACCCCAGCGGCCCAGCGGGATTCGGGAAGTGAACAGGCGATTGGTTTCCGGGTTTTCGAGCAGCGGGGTGTTCATTTCGGTGGCGAAGGGGCCAGGGCTGATGCCGTTGACGGTGATGCCCTCGGGAGCCAACTCCAGGGCCAGCGCGCGGATCATGCCGAGCAGGCCGCTCTTGCTGGTGGAATAGGCCGCGCGGTGCGGCATGGAGGTCCAGGCCATGGTGGAGGTCAGGTTAATGATGCGCCCGTACCCCTGGCCCTTCATGTGGGGCACGAAGGCGCGGCACATCAGGAAGGCGCTGGTCACGTTGGTGTCCATCACGCGGTTCCACTCCTCCAGGGTGAAGTCCGTAATCGGCTTGCGGATGTTGATGCCAGCATTATTGATGAGGATGTGGACGCGCCCGAGCGCGGCCTGGACCTCCTGTTCCAGCCGGGCCACATGATCCTCGCGGGAAACGTCGGCGGGGAAGACCTGGGCTTCGGCGCCGCGCTCCCGGATCTCGCGGGCCACCGCATTCAACTGCTCGAGATTACGGGAGACCAGCGCCAGGCGGGCGCCCTCGGCGCCCATGGCCATGGCCATGGCCTTTCCTAAGCCGCGGCTGGCGCCGGTGATCAACGCAATTCTGCCTTGCAACTTGCCACTCATCGATCTGGACCTCGTGAACTTGGATTGAAAATCGTGCGGATGACGGTATTTTACCGCTACCGCGATGGCTACTTTCCGAGCCAGGACTGGTAGGCTTCGAGCACCGTGCGGCCGCGATATATGACGGTGTGCGGAGCGAACTGCCGGTTGGGATCGCGGCTGTTGAGCACCGCGGTGGGCACACCGCGGGCTTCGGGGTAAAGCTCGATCTTCAACTCGACCGGCTCGGCGACGCGCCAGGGGGCGAACTCGGAGATGCGGCGCACGGCGCGTTCGGCGGCGGCGCGTATGCGTTCCCGGGCCACAGGATGGGAAAGGCTCCAGGTCGAGCCCGTGCCGGCGAGGTGTTTGACGGCAACCACCTCAGCTTTGGGCTGGAGGTCGCGAACCTCGTCGCAGGCCGCCTGGTCGCCGGAGAGCATGATGACGGGGATGTGGAAGTAGCCGGCGATGGCAGCAGCCTGGCCGATTTCGCCCACCGGCTTGCCGTTAATCGTAATGCGCTCGACGCCGAAGTTCTGGGAGTGTGCCAGCACGGCGTTCTTCGCACCCGCCATGGCGTGCTGGCCCACGAACATGAGGCCGTCGAAGGCACGCTCGGCCAGATAGTAAGTTGGCGGCGTGGGGTGCCCCTGGATCAGCTCGGCGCGGGGGTGGATCTCGTCCACCGACAGGCTGCGGCTGCCATCGTGGCCGTCGAGGATCACTACCCGGCTGGCGCCGGCCAGAAACGCGCCTTCGGCGGCGGCGTTGACCTCGGCGGTGAGCAGGCGCCGGGTTTCCTCGTAGCGGCGCTGGCCGGGCAACAACTGCTCCTCGGCGTTGTTGACGCCATCGACTCCCTCCATGTCCGTCACGATGAAGATGCGGGGTCCCTGCTGAGCCAGAAGCGGCGCGGCCAGCAGGAACAGCAGCCCCAGCCGGCGCTGGAATCGGCGGGCCGTCATGGTTGCACGGAAGCTCTCCGTTGTCATGTAATAAGGGCCTACCATGCGAGTCACCAGAAGAAGCGCATTCCGTCAACTCGTCGCCATGTTCGGCGCCGCGCCGTTCCTGGGCGCTCAACAGGAGCGCAACCCGCAGGCGAACCCAAGCATACCATCGCCTGACCCGGTAATGGAACCAATCAACGTTTTCGACTTCGCCAAGATCGCGAAGCAGAAGCTGGACCCCGTGGCCTGGGACTATCTGGACGGCGGATCGGAGGACGAAGTCTCGCTGCACGACAATCGCGCGGCCTTCAACCGGATCATCATCCGGCCGCGGGCTCTGGTGGACGTGCACAAGATCGATCTTTCGCTGGAATTGTTCGGCATCAAGCTGGATTATCCGATCATCCTGGATCCGGCGGGCGGCAAGAACTGCTTCTTTCCAGACGGCGAGAACACGGTAGCGCGTGCGGCGGGCCGGGCCAAAGCGTTGCAGATCACCAACGGCGGCATCCAGAAGACGCTGGAAGCCGGAAAGGGGCCCGTGTGGTTCCAGTTGACCACGGGGGGAGAACTGCGCAACACGCAGACCATGCGGGCGTTCGTGAAGCGGCTGGAGGCGCAGGGGTGCAGCGGCATCTGCTTCACGACGGACATCATGTACGTTTCGCACCGGGAGCGGGAGATGCGCAACAAGCTGGAGCGCTCCTGGTGCGAGACGGGCCTGCCTAAACGCGACGCCAACGGCAAGCTGCCGCCGGCGCAGCACCCGTGGGTGGCGGGCATCTTTCCGTCGCGGCCCTTTCCGACGCCCACGTGGGACTCCGTGCGGGAACTGCGCAGCCTGACGAGCTTGCCAATCCTGTTGAAAGGCATCCTGACGGCGGAGGACGCCACGCTGGCGGTGGAGAACGGGGTCTCGGGCGTGATCGTGTCCAACCACGGGGCCCGGCAGTTGGATCAGGTGGGCGCCACCATCGAGGCGCTGCCGGAGGTGGTGCGCGCGGTGAACGGCAAGATTCCGGTGCTGGTGGACGGCGGATTCCGGCGCGGCACCGATATTTTGAAAGGCCTGGCGCTGGGCGCCAAGGCCATCTGCGTGGCGCGTCCCTATCTCTACGGTCTGGCGGCGTTCGGGCAACCGGGGGTAGAGCGCGTCATCGAGTTGCTGCGCACGGAACTGGCGCTGGACATGGGGCTGGCGGGAGTGCCCAACCTGTCCTCGATCACCCGCAACCTGGTGCGCATCCGCGGGGAGCAGGCATGAAGGCGGCGCTGCTGGCAGCGTGGCTGGCCGCGGCTTGCGCGGGCCAGGAGGCCAGCGGCCCGCGCATTCTGCGGCCTACGGATCACTCGGTGGTGGAGGCGGGTCCGCTCTCGATCGTGGCCAAGGGCGGCAGCCTGAAGCTGGACGGCAAGGCGATCGCGGCCACCTCTCCCGGGCCAGGGGCGCTCACCGCGACCGTCACGCCTTCGGCCGGACTGCACAAACTGGAGGCCGACGACGCGGCGATTCAGTTTTTCGTGGGCGCCGGCGCCCCAACGGGGTGGCAGGAATTCAAGACGCATCCTCCCGGGGGGGCCGCGTGCAACACCTGCCACGCGGTGATCCGCGGCGCCTGGGAGATCAAGGGTGGGGTGACGGGAGACAACTGCTTCCAGTGCCACAACCAGGAGGCTTTCCCCAAGGTCCACACGCACAAGCCGGAGGTGCTGATCGATTGCCAGCTTTGTCACAGCCCGCATGGATCGACGGTGAAGGCGCACCTGAAGATGGCCAAGGACGCCGCGTGCAAGCAGTGCCACGATTGAGCGTGGAGTCGCGGCGAGTACCTGTAAGGATTGGCCGATACCACATGCCCGGGAAATTACCGGCCAGAAAACCGCGGAATGCCACGTGGTAGGCGCTCACGGCCGCGCTGACGATTTCGCCCACTTTCGTTGATATCGCCAGGCGCTGTAGCCGAGTCCGCAAACGCCGGTCAAGCCGAGGAAGAAGCACAGCCTCGCATAGATATTTCCGTATGCCAGAAGTGCACAAGGCAAGGAAAGCAATAGTCCGAGCACCAACGAGCCCCATTCGTTCGGAGTCTTCACGAACTTTGGGTGAAGATGAAACGCAGCCGCCTCGCCGACCAATCGAGCTGTGTGGTAGTGGATGCTCCAGGCTGTTACGGCGAGCACCGTAGTGCTCAAGTTGCAGATCGTGACGGCACAACTTACGACCGCGATCAGCGTCACGAAGAGCCTGCTGTAAAGCCCGGCCGGCACGTTGCCCGCAACGAAGGCAATGACGAGACCTTGAGCAACGACCAGCCGAAGCAGGCGAGCGGCACTGGGATACTTGCCAAGCCCAGGCGCCGATTCCATGAGTCCATACCTGAGACCCCAGATGGTACTGGCGGCGTCAGCAATCCGGCCGCTCACCGCCACAACTGTCAGATACACGAGCGACAGCTTCGATGTCCACCCGGACGGCATCCAGCCAGGGAGCCATTCCGGAGTCCTCTGGTAGCTTAGGAGCAATGCTACGGGAAGAAGGAATATGACCAGGAGCGCGTACTTGAGCCAATAAAAAAAGGCGCTTCCTTGGTCCTCAGGCATCTCTCCGGGCATTCGGGTTCATCCCAGTTGCTACTCCGGCACGTTTCTGTACCTGCTAGTTCCTAGGACCTCCAGCGAACGCCGACATTCAGCTTCTTTTTAGCGTACTCCAGGCTGCGCTCGAGGTCCGCGCGCTGCTGCTCTTTGAGGGCGGCCTCGATGGCCGGGGGCTGCTTGCCTTCGCCGCCGATCACCATAGGTCCGATGTAGGGATGGCCTTTCTTGGCCAGAGCCAAGAAGCGCGCGAATTCCCAAGCGGGCATCTGGCGAAAGTACTTCCAGAAGTCCGGATCGAGGTACGGAAGGATCTGCGGAGGGCGCCCGGTAATGATTTCCAGTTGCATGGCTGCGTGGGGGCAGAGCCGGCGGTATTTCTCGACGAAAGCGACAAAATCGACGGAGCCATCGCCCAGCGCCACCCACTGGGCCGCGGCGCCTTGGGGCACCTCGAACACCGCGGAATCGCGGATGTGGGTCGTCACCACGTAGGGGGCCAGCGTTTCCAGGGTGACGAACGGGTCTTCCAGGACCCACATGGGGTTGCCGCTATCCAGGCAGGAGCCCACGAAATCCCTGCCGGCCTCTTCGATGATCGTCTTGACCTCGCGGGCCTGCATGTCTCCGGCATGGTTTTCGAGGCCGATTTTGATGCCCAGGTCGAGGGCCCGGGCGCGCACGGAGCGCAGGACTTTGACGGTGCTCTGCATGTGCGCTTCGAGCGGCAGGCTGCCGCGGCGGTCGGCGGCGGAGCCCATGTAGCAGCGCATGCTGGAGGAGCCCACGGCGTGGGCCACTTTCAGGCTCTGGAGCAGGTAGGCGGTGGGATCGCCCTGTTTTTCGTGGTTATAGCTGGCGGAAGTGGGGCAGATGCAGCCGGTGCCGGCGTCTATGCGGACGCCCAGGCGTGCCGCGTGATCCTTGACTTGCGCGAGGTGGGCCGGTTCCAGACTCTCGTAGTCGTTAAGGCTGGAAAGCTGGATGGTGTCCAGTTTGAGGCTCGCCGTATAGTCGAGCAACTGCATGGCTTTCCACTGGAAAGCGCGGATGGAATAGCTGTCTAAGCCGAGCTTGATGTCCATAGGATTTGCGGAGAGCGGAGCGGCCGCGGCCAGGCCGGCGGCTTTCAGAAAACTCCTCCGGTGCATAGCTATGGTTGTATCACGGGCTTACTTGCGGAAGGAGAGGCCGGCGAAGCTGACGACGCTTTGGGGGTCGATATTCCACTGTTCGTAACGCAGCAGTTCGCCCGCGGCGGGTGCGGCGGCGCGGAGGAAGGTATAGAGGGGTGAGGAGCCGCACCACTTGAGGTCGTCCTGGCCATCCTGCACGAGGTCCCAGAAGCCGGGGGTATCGCCCGCCAGGATGCGGGCGATGCGCTGCTGGTCGCGCTCAGCCACTTCCTGCATGCGGCCAGTTCCAGCGGTCGCGCCGAAGGGGTCGCGATAGCGCGCGCCCATGTGGGCCATATCGATGCCCAGCACCCAAAAGAGGCGATCGCCCTCGCGCGCTGCCAACTCGCTCAGAGCGTCCAGGAACCGGCTCACGCCGGGGTCGTCTTCGGGCTTGCCGCCCATGTAGATGCTGCGGGCGTAGGGGCCGCAGAGGATGGGCAGAATGCGGATATCCGGCCCGTAGACGTGTTGCAGGAAGAGCACCTGGAACTCAATGGTGTGCTCGAAGGAGTGGCAGTAATCCTCCATGATGGCGGCGTCGCCGCCACGGGCGGCCAGCCAGTCCACCAGGGCAACGTCGGTCGCACTGCTGCCGAGGGGGGTGATATAGGGCTTACGGGTGAGGCCGAAGCGCTCCGGTTCGCCGTAGTGGGAAGTGCCCAGGATGACGAACGTGCGGTCTTTGTACCGCGGCGCCAGCGCGCCATAGGCGGCCTGGTAGGACTGCCAGCCGCCCTCGGGACTGACATGCGGGGCGGCGATGGCGAACAGGCGGTCGTCCGGCGCGGCGGCCGCGCTGTGGTCCATGTAGCGAGCCATGGTTTCCCGCAGCGGGTCAAGCTCCTCCGGATACGCGGACCCAGCGTGCGCCGGCAGGCGGGATGGCTCGGCGGCAAACTCCTGCTCGCGGCGTTCTTTCAAGCGTGCGAAGACCTCGTCTTCCAGGAAGCCGGCGGTGCTGAGAGTCTGGATCAGGTGGCGTTGCAACTCGCCCACCTGAAGGTCACCGGTCAGGCGGACCAGGAGGGCGCGCAGGTCCGTCTCGGTTTGCTCGCCGTCGAACAGGCGGAGGCATTCCACCAGGACGGGTGGAATGATGAGCATGGCATCCGAGTAGCGATAAGGGTCGCGGAGGAACAGCCCCGGGCGGTCGGGCACCGGCGACGGCATGAAATCCAGCGTGGTGCGAAGGCGGGGCAGTGGTTGCGCCAAGATTCCATCCTATCGCAGAAGGACGGACGCCGACGCGATCCTATTGCCGCTCGACCTGGCGATGACGCGGGCCGGCGCCGTGCGGCGGGTTGTGGACAAGCTGTTCCAGCCGGTCTTCGGGAATGCTCAGCGAGACCGTGGTGATGTTGGCCGCGGTCTTCACATCCAGGTTCTGAAGCAGGTCAGCCGGGACCTGGGTGTTGTTCTGCCGGGCCTGATATTGGGCCATGGAGGCCACAAAGCGGATCACGTCGGCGAGCGCAGTGGCATCCTGGCTGGTGGCGGCGACGGCTTCCGCCGTAAGCAGCACGTTCGGGCCGAAGAGCACACCCCCGCTGGCCTGCTGAATCTTCTGCAAAACGTTGGCCTGGGCGCCGGCGGGGTTATCCGGGGGCAGCGGTGCGTGCATCCCTGCGCCGGGCACCAGCGAGACGAACCAGGCGGATTGCGTGACGCTCAGACCGTTGGCTTTGGCCACCAGCACCGGATCGAGCGCCGCCGGCGCCGTGCGCCGGTCAATGGCGCCGCGGACGAAACCCGCGTTCCCGGCTACGGCGAGGGTGCCGTCGAGGAAGGCCAGCGACTGGCTGTTGTCCGGGTTATTGAGGATCTGCACACCCTGGTAGAGTTGGGGGGTCTGGCCTTTGTTGCGGGCGGCTTGTAAGATACGGGCGACGTCAAAGTTGCCGCGCACGACCGCCAGGCCCTGGTGGTTGCCGGGCCTTCCGGTGGAGGCAAACAGCACCTCGCTGAGGTCCCGCCGCGGATCGAAGCCGGTAGCACCGATCAACTCCTGCAAGCCAGTGTCATTACTTTGCGCCTGGGAGAGCAGGTACTGGCCGAAGGGCGACGCCTTGGCCTGCTGCACATTGATGCCGGCCAAGACCTTGGCGTCCGGCATGACCAAATTCATGAGCTGCGGATCGGCGGCGGCGGCCATGCCGCAAAATGCGACGGCGGCGAGGGCGACAAACGGCAGTTTCATCATGAGCCTCCAGGTTGCTAAACGAGAAGACGGACGGAAAAGTTCCCGGGAGCGGGACACGGCGGCCGCGGGCCGGTTAATGCGGGATGGGCTCCTGGCCGACAATTTCGATGCCAAATCCTTCCAGGGCCACGATTTTGCGGGGGTGGTTGGTGAGCAGGCGGATGGTGTGCAGGCCCAGGTCCGAGAGGATCTGCGCCCCGATGCCGCTTTCGTGCTGTAGCAGACGCTGGCCGTCGGCATTGGTGTAATGCATGAACTCGCGGCCGTGGGAGATCATACGGTCCACACCGGCGGGATCTTTCTGCACGCGAAATCCAGGGCCGGTCTGGTGCAGGTAGACCAGCACGCCCAAGCCCTCCTGGGCGATGCGGCGCAGGGCGCCGCGCACCAATTTGCTGCAGTCGCAGTGCACGGAGCCGAAGACGTCGCCAAACACACAGTGGGAGTGCATGCGCACCAGCACGTCCTCGCGGCCCTGCACGTCCCCGCGGATGAGGGCCATGTGGTACTCGGGGTTGATGTCGCTGGTATACGCCACGGTACGGAAGGAGCCGAACTCGGTTTCGATGCAGCCCTCCACCACCCGGCGGATGTAGCGTTCGTGCTGCAGACGGTAACGGATGAGGTCGGCGACCGAGCACATCTTCAGGCCGTGGATGCGGCAGAACTCGTCCAACTGCGGAACCCGCGCCATGGTTCCGTCCTCGTTCATGATTTCGCAGATGACGCCGGCAGGGTTCAGGCCGGCCAGGCGCGCGAGGTCCACGGAGGCTTCGGTTTGCCCGGCCCGCACGAGCACGCCGCCTTCGCGGGCGCGTAGCGGAAAGACATGGCCGGGGCGGGCGAGGTCGCCGGGGCGGCAATTGGCGGTGATGGCCTGCTGGATGGTGCGGGTGCGATCGGCCGCCGAAATGCCGGTGCTGGTGCCCTCGCGGGCGTCGATGGATTCGCAGAACGCCGTCCCGAAATTTGATGTATTATGAGGGGACATTAACGGCAGGCGCAGGTAGTCGCAGCGCTCAGCGGTGAGGGCGAGGCAGATCAGGCCGCGGCCGTGCTTCGCCATGAAATTGATAATTTCAGGAGTAACCTTTTCAGCGGCGATGGTCAGGTCTCCCTCATTTTCCCGATCCTCGTCGTCCACCACGACGAGAATCCGGCCCGCGCGTATTTCCTCGATGGCCTCAGGAATCGAGACAAATGGCATCCATTCTATTTTCGTATAGGTTGGTGCGGTTAGGCACTCTCTGATCGGGCAGGGGTATGGACGAAGAACGTAGGGAACGCATCCGCTATTACGGCTTTGCCGCCTTTGTCGGCATCCTGCTGGTGTTGAACCTGACGGGGATGTTCAAGAGCCTGCTGGGGATTGACACGGCGGTCTTCATTACCCTGCTGGCGGGCTACAAGACCTTCTACAACTCGATTTCGGCCCTGCTGGAGAAAGAGATCTCGGCGGACCTGGCGCTGTGCATCGCGGTGATTGCGGCCCTTTCCGTGGGCGAGTACCTGGCGGCCGCGGAGGCCATGTACATCGTGCTGGTGGGCGAAGGGCTGGAATCCTACGCCGCCGGCCGCACGGAAGCCGCCATTCATCGCTTCGTGGAGCAGATGCCGCGCCTGGCGAGGCGGCTGCGGGACGGCCGGGAGGAGGAGGTGGACGCCGCGGCGCTGGCGCCGGACGACCTGATCGTGGTGCGGGCAGGGGAGCGAATTCCGGCCGACGGGACCATTGAGCAGGGGGCCTCGAGCATCGACGAGAGTTCGATCACGGGCGAGCCGCTGGCGCGGGACAAGCAAGCCGGTGACGAGGTGTTTTCCGGCACGCTGAACGGCAACGGGCTGCTGCGGATCCGGGTGAGCCGGGCCGGCTCGGAAACGACACTGGCGCGGGTGATCCAACTGGTGGAAGAGGCCAAAGAGAAGCGCGCGCCGGTGGAGCGGCTGGCGGACCACTACGCCAAGTACTTCCTGCCCGCGCTGCTGGCGAGCGGCATTTTGACGTACGTGTTCACCGGCAACTGGCTGCGCACGGTGGCGGTGCTGATCGTGGCCTGCCCCTGCGCGCTGATCCTGGCGACACCCACGGCCATGGTGGCCGCCATCGGAGGGCTGGCGCGGCGCGGCATCCTGGTGCGCGGAGGCGCGGTGCTGCAGCGGGCCGCGGCGGTGGACACGGTGGTGTTCGACAAGACCGGCACGGTGACCGAGGGCCGCTTCGAGATTCTGCGCGTGCTGGCGGCGGAGGGGAGCGAGGAGGAACTGCTGGCGCTGGCGGCGGCCGCGGAGCGCGGTTCCGATCACATGCTGGCGCGCGTGATCGTGGAGGAAGCCGCGCGGCGCAGGCTGCCGGTGGCGGAACCCGCGGAAGCCCGGGTGCTGCCCGGGCGAGGCGTGGAAGCGGTGCTGGGCGGGCGCGTGATCCGGGCCGGGAATGCGGCCTATCTGGCGGAGCACGGCATCCGCGAGACCGATCATCTGCTGGAGGAAGCCGACCGGGCGGGCGCCACGGCGGTCCTGGTGGCCGACGGAGACCGGCTGGCGGGGGCCATCCTTTTGCGCGACCGCCTGCGGGAGGGGATTCGCGAGGCGGCGGCGGAACTGTCGGCGCTGGGCATCACCTACCAGGTGATGCTGACCGGGGACCGGCGGCGCGCCGCCGAGGTCGTGGCGCGCGAGATCGGCATTCCCAACGTGGAGGCGGAACTGCTGCCGGAGCAGAAGCTGGAGCGCATCCGCCAGTTCGGTTCCCAAAAGCGGACCGTGGCGATGGTCGGCGACGGCATCAACGACGCACCGGGCCTGGCGGCAGCCAGCGTGGGCATCGCCGTGGCGGGAGCCAGCGACATCACCGCCGAGGCCGCCGATGTGGTCTATCTCTCGCACTCGCTGGAAAAGCTGCCCACGCTGTTCGCCGTGAGCCGCCGCGCCATGCACACCGCCTGGCAAAACATCTTTTTCTTCGCCGGCGGGGTCAACCTGGTGGCGGTGCTGCTGTGCGCCACGGGCAAGCTGGGGCCCATCGGCGCGGCGTTCACGCACCAGACTTCTTCGTTTTGCGTGATGATGAACTCGCTGCGGCTGCTGCGGGTCGGGCGGGGGGCGCCATCGCGCTGGCGGCGCTGGCTGGCGGCCTCGCCGGCGCCGCGCATCTGGGAACGGCTGCGCGACCTGCATCCCGCGGCTGGCTTCCAGTGGATCTGGGAGCGGAGGCGGGAACTGGCCCGCCCGGCCCTGTATGCCGCCGCCGGGCTTTGGGTGCTGAGCGGCTTCTACATGCTGGGGCCGAGCGAGACGGGCGTGGTGCTGCGCTTCGGGCGGAAAGTGCTGCCCTACAAAGAGCCTGGCCTGCACTACAAGCTGCCCTGGCCGGTGGAGACCCTGACGCGCGTTGGGGCGCACCGGGTGCGGGTGGTGGAGATCGGCTTCCGCTCGAACTCGAACACGCCGGACAGCGAGCCGGCGGCCTACGAATGGAACGTGCAGCACCGCTCCGGGCGCTTCCAGCGCAAGCCGGAGGAGTCTCTGATGCTCACCGGCGACCAGAACATGATCGAGCTGAACGCCACGGTGCACTACAGTCTTTCACGCCCGGACGATTTTCTGTTCCGTCAGTTGGACGGCGACACGACGGTACGCGCGGCGGCGGAGTCGGTGATGCAGGGGATCGTGAACCGGACGCCGCTGGACGCCGTGCTCACCACGGGCCGCCAGGCGATCGAGAGCCAGGGGCTCGAGGAATTGCAGCGCCGCCTGGCGCGCTACGGCGCGGGGGTCGAAGTGCTGCGCGTGAAACTGGAGGACGTGCACCCGTCGCTCGAAGTGGTGGACGCGTTTCGCGAGGTGTCGGGGGCCTATGAGGAGAAGAACCGCCTGATCAACGAGGCGGAAGGATACCGCAACGAGCAGGTGGCGCTGGCGCGCGGCAACGCGCAGGCGCGGTTGGCTAACGCCAACGCCTACACGCTGGGCCGCACAAACCGCGCCGAGGGGGACGCCGCCCGGTTCATCGCGGAGGAGCAGGCCTTCCGCACCGCGCCGGGCCCCACGGAGACGCGCCTGTACCTGGAGACCATCGAGCAGGTGCTGCCCGGGCGGAAGAAGCTGATCGTAGATGCGAGCCGGGGGCGGCGGCACCTGCTGCTGCTCGAAGACGGCTTGGAGATCGCGCCGGCGGGCGCGGCGCTGGCGGCCCCTTTGCCGCAGGCGCCGGGGCCCGCGGCGCCCGTTGAATAGGAAGCTGGCCATGATGGAACGCTACCGCAAGTATTACCCCGCCGCCGGAGCCGCGGCGCTTCTGGTGCTGCTGTACCTGACCTTCTTCAGCGTGCGCGAGACCGAGTTCGTGCTGGTGACGCAGTTCGGCCGCCCTATCCGCACGGTGACGGATGCCGGCATGCACGCCAAGTGGCCCTTCCAGACGGCCACCTACTTCGACCGCCGCCTGCGCGTCTACAACCCGCGCCCCTCCGAGTTCCTGACGCGTGACAAAAAGAACATCGTCATTGAGAACTACGTGGTGTGGAAGGTGGAGGACCCGGTGCGTTTCGTGCAGACGGTGGGCGATCCCATTGCCGCGGAGATGCGCCTGCATGACATCATCTGGTCGGGGCTTTCGGCGGCCTTGGGTACGCACGACCTGGACTCCATCGTGTCCGCGAGCCCGGAGAAGGTGCAGGCCGCGGCGATGCTGGACAACCTGACCGCGCTCACCGACCGGGCGGCGCTCGAGCAGTACGGGATCAACGTGGTGGACGTGCGCATCAAGCGCCTGAACCTGCCGGAGCAGAACAAGCAGAGCGTGTTTGCGCGCATGCGCGCCGAGCGGGAGCGCATCGCCCGGCAATACCGCGCGGAGGGTGAAGAGCAGGCGTTGAGCATCCGCGCCGATGCCGACCGGCAGAAGGAAGAGATCCTGTCGGTGGCCTACAAGCAGGCGGAGAAGGTCAAGGGCGAAGGCGACGCGGAGTCCACGCGCATTTACGGCCAGGCGTATTCCAAGAACCCGCGGCTGTACAAGCTGCTGCGCACACTGGAGTCCTACCGGAAGGTGATCGACGAGAAGACCACGGCCATCCTGAGCAGCGATTCGGAACTGCTGAAGGTGCTGACGCGGGGAGAAGCCGCCCTGAAATGAGCACGTTTCTGATCGACACGCGAACGGCCGAAAGCGCGCCGCCGGAAGCGCCGGCGGGATGGAGGCGGAAGTGTGCGGCCGCCGCGGCGTGCGGACTTTGGGTGCTGACCGGGGTCTACCTGGTGGCGCCGGATCAGCAGGCCGTGGTGACGCGCTTCGGCGCGGTGGTGGAGCCACGCGTGATGCCGGGGCTGCACGTCTCGCTGCCGTGGCCGATCGACCGGGTCGCCAAGCTGAAGGTGCGTCAGTTGCAGCGCCTGGTAATCGGCGGGGACCTGCCGGACAGCGTGCTGGGGCGCACGCAGCCGCTGGCGGCGCAGTTTCTGACCGGGGACCAAAATATCATCAACATGCGGGTGGTGGTGCAGTATTCGGTGGCCGTGCCGGCGGACTACCTGTTCCGCCACCAGGAGGTGGCCAGGGCCGTAGGTGCGGCGGTGGAGGCGGAATTGACGCGGCGCATTGCACACCGCGGCGTGGACGCCGTGCTGACCACCGAGAAGGCGGCCATTCAGGAAGAAGTGCGGGCGGCCGCGCAGAAGCGCATCAACGATTACCGTACGGGCGTGCAACTGGCCTCGGTGAACATCGAAAGCGCCGCGCCGCCGCCGGAGGCGGCCGACGCCTTCCGCGACGTGGCCAGCGCGCGCGCCGACACGGTGCGCATCGTGAACGAGGCGCAGGGTTATGCCAACGACCTGATCCCCAAGGCGCGCGGCGAGGCGCAGCAGTTGCTGGAGGCGGCCGAAGCCTACCGGGAGCGGAAGATCAACGAGGCCGGCGGCGATGCGGCGCGTTTCCGCGAGGTAGAGGCGGAGTACGACAAAGCCGCGCAGGTGACCGCCGAGCGCCTGTACATGGAGACCATGGAGCAGGTTCTGCCCAAGATCAAGAAGCTGATCGTGGACCCGAATGGCAACCTGGACCTCAGTATTATCCGCAAAGGAGATCCGGCCCCGGTGCGGAAATGACCCGCGAGCGCACGGCCCGCCTGTTGACGGTGGGCGTTCTGGTGGTGCTTTCCGTGGCTGTGCTGGCGCGGAAGGCGGGTTGGGAGCCGTCGGATTTCTCCTGGGCCGGGGTGATGCGCAGGGCCGAGCCCAAGCCGGAGCCGTCCCCGCAGGACGCTATCTACGCGATGCTGGACGCGGCGCGGGCCGGGGACGTACGCCGCTACCTGGCCAGCTATGCGGGCCAGATGCAGGCGGCCGTCCAGCAGTCGGCAACCGAGACCGGGGAGGCGCGTTTCGCGCAGTATCTGAAGGACTCCAACGCGCCGGTTAAGGGCATCGCCATCTCCGAACCGCAGGCTCTCAGCGACCGCGAAGTGAAAGTGCGGGTGGAGTACGTCTACCAGGATCGCAATGAGGCCCAGGTGATGTATCTGGAAAAATTGGCCGCGGGATGGAAGATCACGCGGGTGGACGGCGCGGAGAGGGTAAAGACGCTGGTGCCGTACGGGACGCCGGTAGAGTAAGGGCGGGTCAGTCCATCAAGCCGGCGGCGGCCTGGTCCAGGAACCAGGTGACTTTGCGGCCGTGGTGGGAGGCCACCTGGGCCGGGTAGCGCTTGGGCTCGTACTCTTCGTGAAACACGCTCCGGACGGCTTGGGCCTTATCCTGCCCGGCGACCAGGAACACGGTATGCTTGGCGGCCAGCAAGACGCCGGGCAGCAGCGTCACGCGCCACTGCGAGAACTTCTCCACGTACACGGCGGCGGCGATGTGCTCCCGGTCGTCGATCAACGGCTCTCCCGGGAATAGACTGGCAGTGTGCGCATCCGGCCCCATCCCCAGGTGCACGATATCGAAGTGCGGCAACTCGCCGGGCTCCAGGGCGAAGAAGTTGCGGACCTCCTCGATATAGCGTTGGGCGGCAATGTCCGGCATGGCCTCGCCATACACCCGATGCACCTGGCGATGCGGCATACGGGCCGGCAGGATCAGGTTGTCCTCGGCCAGCTTGTAATTGCTCAGAGAATCGGTGGGCGGCACGCAGCGCTCGTCCACCCAGAACAAATGCACGCGATTCCAGCCGAACCTGGCGGCCACGAGTTGTTGAAACAGGAGCTTGGGCGTGGACCCGCCGGAAACGGCCAGGGTCGCGTAGTCCTGCCCGGAAAGCGCCGTGTCCAGGAGGCTCAGGATATGATGCGCGCAGGCTTCCGCCGCCGTTTTGGCATCGGGCGAAGTGTACCAATGAACGCTCATCCTGAGTTTGACGATAGCGCAAGTGCAGTGGCGGCGGCCAGGGTCCGGTCGTAGACGGGGTCCTGAGCCGGGATGGCGAGTTCCTCGCGCATGAGGGTGTACCCGGTGGCAGGCGAGAAAACCGTACGCTGGCAGACCTCGTCAATGCGGATCTCGACGGAGTGCTCCTCGACCACGGCGAGCGAAAAGGCATGCGCACCCGGGCCTCCGCCCAACTCCACGCCCACCAGGCCACAGGCGGCGCTGCCGGGAGCGCTGGTGAAGTGCACTTGAGCCCGGCCGCCGGCTTGTCGGATGCCCTCGGAAAGCCATGCCGCCAGATACCAGGCCTCGATGGTGGGCCGGGCCCCGGCGTGCAAGATGTTGACGGCGGAGAGGTGGGGCAGTTCGGCCAGGTAGGTGCGGTTCTCGAAGATCTGAGAAATCAGCTCGCGCCAGCGGGTCAGCCGGGTCCAAGCCAGGTCGGCCAGAGACTGGCGCCGGCGCGGCCAGGCGGCGAGGAAGCGGAGCGCAGCGGCGGGATCGGGCCAGCCGCCGGCATCCAGCACGAGCTTCTGCGCGATGCCGGCCAGGGGCTGAAAATCGGGCTGTTCGAGGAGTCCCGGGTTGCGGCACCAGAGGATGACCGGCAGGTCCGGTACGGCCAGCGGCAGCACCACGGCGGGAAGATCCGGGAGACTGGCGTAAGAAGCGGTGATTTCGATCTGTTCGCAGCAGATCTGCTGTCGGTGCCCGAAAGGCATCCAGCACTGGGCAAAGACGCGCGCCGCCAGGGCGCGCTGGTCCCCGCGCCGCAGCCGGATCACGATGGCTCGGCTGGGATGCTCGGGCATGAGGGCGGCCAGGGTCTCGCCGATCTCCTGGGGGTCATCGGACTCTTCGGCCGCGACGATCAGAGTCATGGAGCAGGCGCGCAGGACGCCGGTCGAGGTATCCTCCCCGGCCTGCTTGCCGAGCGAGACCCACAGCTCGGACATCTCGCGGAGGATTTGTTCCGGGGCGATGGTGGTCACGGCTTTCTCCAAACATGCCCGCGGCGGGCCAGCATGGCATCCGCCGCCGCCGGACCCCAGGACCCGCCGGCATAATTCGGGAAATCGAAGCGAGTCTCGCGCCAGACGTGCAGGATGGGCTCAACGGCGGCCCAGCTTGCCTCGACCATGTCCTGGCGGGTATAGAGCGTGGCGTCGCCCACGATGGCGTCCAGCAGAAGCGTCTCGTAGGCCGAGGGGGAGCGCTCGCCAAAGCTGGAGCCGTAGTTGAAATCCATGGAGACCGGGCGAAGCTTCATGCCCGCGCCGGGCCGCTTGGAGACGAACTTGAGCGAGATGCCTTCTTCGGGCTGGATGCGCAGGATCAGCAGGTTGGGCACGATCTCGGAGCCTCCGCCGTTGAAGATGGCGAGCGGGGCTTCGTTGAACTGGATGGCGATTTCGGTAACCCGCTTAGGGAGGCGTTTCCCGGAGCGCAGGTAGAAGGGCACGCCGGCCCAGCGCCAGTTGTCCACGAAGAAGGTGACGGCCGCGAAGGTATCGGTCTGGGCCTCCGGGTCCACACCGGCTTCCTGGCGGAATCCCGGCACGTCCTGGCCGCCGATACGCGCCGGGCCGTATTGCCCGGCCACGGCGTTCTCGAGCACCTCCTCAGGCTTCAGGATGCGGATCGAGCGCAGCAGCTTGGACCGCTCGTCGCGCACCGAGGTGGGGCGGAAAGTGGCGCTGGGTTCCATGGCCACGGTGGCCATCACCTGCAACAGGTGGTTCTGGATCATGTCCCGCAGGGAGCCGGCTTCCTGATAATAGGCGCCGCGGCCCTCCACGCCGATGGACTCGGCGGCGGTGATCTGCACGTGGTTGACATAGCGGCGGTTCCACAAGGGCTCAAAGATCCCGTTGCCGAAGCGGAAGGCCAGGATGTTCTGCACGGTCTCCTTGCCCAGGTAATGGTCGATGCGGTAGACCTCGGACTCGCCGAAATGCTGGTGGAGTTGGTCGCTGAGTTCCCGGGCGCTGGCCAGGTCGTGGCCGAAGGGTTTCTCCACCACCAGGCGGCGCCACCCCGAGCCCCGGGAGAGGCCTGCCGCGCCCAATCCCGCAGCGGCGGAAGCATATTGGCTCGGCTGGGTGGAGAGATAAAACAGGGCATTGCCGCCCGTGTGCCGGGACTCGTCGATGGCTTCCAGGCGGGCGGCGAGGCGGCGGTAAAGTTCGCCGTCGCTCACGTCGCCGGAGAGGTAGAACAATCCCTGGGCGAAGGCGCTCCACACGCCATCATCGAATGGCGCGTCCTCCAGGTAGCGCTGGACCGAATCGCGCATCTTTTCGCGGAAGGCATCGTCGCTCAGGCCCGTGCGGGAGATTCCCAGCACGGCGAAACCGCTCGAAAGGCGCCGCTCGTAGGCCAGGCGGTAAAGGGCAGGCACCAGTTTCCGCTTGGTGAGATCCCCGTTGGCGCCGAAGATGACCACCGTGCATTCCGGAGCCCGGCGTTCGAACCGCAGAGTATCCTGGAAGGGGTTCTCCTCAGGCATGTCCATCAACATAGCACGCGTGTCTTGAGCCAAAGATTGCACCCCTCTCTGGTGCGATGACATCTGTTAAGATGGGCCGGCGGGGCGCGAAGATTCCGGCGCCTGGTAAGGAACCATCCTTCCCGTCCACGGGTGGTTGCGGCCCGTTTCCGAAACTGAGTAGAATTAGGAGTCTCCTTCCTCCATTATTCGATTCACAGTCGAGGATTTCAGTCTAATCACAAGCGGGAGATCCGTTGTGCTCGTCCCTATGCAAAAGCAGGAAAGTAAAAGAGTCCTGGCGGTGGTCAACGACCTCTTCTTCTCGGTGAAAATCAGCGATGCCGCGAAGCGCGCGGGCATGCACGTCGAATTTGTAAAGGAATCGAAAGACGTGCTGGAGAAGGCCAAGCTCAAGCCGGCTCTGATCATCTTCGACCTGAACTTCGATTCCGTTCAACCGGTGAAGCTGATCGGCAAAATGAAGGGCAACGCGGATTACAAAGGCGTGAGCCTGATCGGTTATCTTTCGCACGTGCAGGGGGAGTTGAAGCAAAAGGCGCAGGAAGCCGGCGCGGATATGGTGATGGCGCGCTCGGCATTTTCGCAGAATCTCCCACAAATTCTGAAACGCCACGCCGGCATGCTGTAACGGTTGTTACGGCGCAGCGGCCGGGCACGTGAAGGCGGCCAGAAGCTCCACCTTGCGGAGGGCGGCGCCGGAATCCACTGACCGGGCGGCCAGGCGCATTCCTTCGCGGAAGTCCGAAGCCTTGCCGGCGGCCACCAGGGCGGCCGAGGCATTCACCAGCACGATATCGCGCTGGGGGCCGGGCCTGCCTTCGAGGACCGCGCGGGCGATGGCGCAATTGGTTTCCCGGGCGCCGCCACGCAGATCCTCGGCGCGGGACGGGGACACACCGAAATCCGCGGGTTCGAGCGTGCGGCGGATCACCTGCCGCTCCCGGATTTCGAAAGCCAGGGTAGGGCCGGTGGTGGTGATCTCATCCAGGCCATCCGAGCCGTGCACCACAAATCCCCGCTCGAGTTGCAACTCGGCCAGCGCCCCGGCCATGAGCTCGGCCGCGTGGGGCGAGGGCGCGCCCACCAGTTGCGCCGAGGCACCGGCGGGATTGGTGAGGGGCCCCAGGAGGTTGAAGACCGTGCGCATTTTCAGCTCCAGACGCACGGGCTGGGCATACTTGATGGCAGTGTGCAGGGAGGGAGCAAACAGAAACCCGATGCCGACTTCGCGAATGGCGCGAGCGGCCTCGGAGGGTTCGAGGGGCACGCGGATTCCCAGGCTCTCCAACAGGTCCGCGCTGCCGCACTGGCTCGAAATGGAGCGGTTGCCGTGCTTCGCCACGCGCACGCCGGCGCCGGCGGCGACGAAAGCGGCCACCGTGGAGATGTTGAACGTGAAGCGCGCGTCGCCGCCGGTGCCGCAAGTGTCCAGCAGAGTCTCGCCGCCGAGCGCGGGGTCCACCGGCACAGCCATGCGGCGCATGGCACGGGCGAAGCCCACCAGTTCCTCCACGGTTTCACCCTTCATGCGCAGGGCTACGAGGAAACCGGCGATCTGCGCGGCCGAAGCCTGCCCGCTCAGGATGCTCTCCATGGCGTGCTGAGCTTCGGCCGAACTTAGGCTGGAGCGCTCGGAGACGCGGTGCAGGTAGGGGAGCAACGACATGATATAGTGAGAATTCGGTTTCGCGGGCCGCTCCGCGGGGCAGCCTTGCGTTACTGTCTCGAATAGTAGCACAAGAGTTTCCATGAAAATTCACGAGTACCAAGCGAAGGGCATCCTAGCCCAGTACAACGTTCCTGTGCCGCGCGGCGAAGTGGTATTTAGCGCCGACGAAGCGGAAACAGCGGCGAAGAGCATCGGCGGCAGTGTGGTGGTGAAGGCTCAGATTCATGCGGGTGGACGAGGCAAGGGCGGCGGCGTAAAGATCGCCAAGACGCCGGCGGAGGCCGCGGAGATCGCCAGAAAGATGCTGGGCATGCGGCTGGTGACCCACCAGACGGGTCCGGAGGGGCGCATCGTGCAGCGCCTGCTGGTGGAGGAGACCCTGCCCATCGAGCGGGAGCTGTACCTGGGAATTGTGCTGGATCGCGCGCAAGGCAAGCCGGTGTTCATGGCCTCGGCGGCCGGCGGCGTGGAAATCGAAGAGGTGGCCGCGAAAACGCCCGAGTTGATTCTCAAGGAGACCATCAACCCGGGGACCGGCCTAGCGCCCTACCAGGCGCGAAAGCTGGCTTTCGGCATGGGTATCCCGGCGCCCAGCGTCAACGGCGCCGCGGCGGCCATGATGTCCCTGGCAAAAGCCTACGTGGCCCGGGATGCGTCGCTCGCCGAAATCAATCCCTTCATCCTCACCAAGGACGGCAAGGTCTACGCACTGGACGCCAAGATCAATTTCGACGACAGCGCGCTCTACCGCCACAAGGACCTGCTGGATCTGCGGGACCTCAACGAAGAGGACCCCCTGGAAGTGGAAGCCTCGCGCTACGGCATCAACTACATCAAGCTGGACGGGACAGTGGGCTGCATGGTGAACGGCGCGGGACTGGCGATGGCCACCATGGACATCATTAAGTATGCCGGCGGCAGCCCGGCCAACTTCCTGGACGTGGGGGGCGGCGCTAACGCGGAACAGGTGAAGAACGCGTTCCGCATCCTGCTTTCGGACCGGCACGTCAAGGCGGTGCTGATCAACATTTTCGGCGGCATCCTGCGCTGCGACACGCTGGCCACCGGCGTGGTGGCGGCGGCGCGGGACTTGAATATCCAGGTGCCTATCGTCGTGCGCATGGAGGGCACCAATGTGGAACTGGGGCGCCAGATCCTGCGGGAATCCGGCTTCAACTTCACCGTCGCCGACGGCATGCGCGACGCCGCCGAGAAGGTGGTGCGGCTGGCAGCCTAGTGGAACCGGCAGCCTGTCGCTTTAAGGGAACACAATGAGCGTACTCGTCGATCAAAATACCCGCCTCATCGTTCAAGGTTTTACGGGAAAGGAAGGCACCTTCCACGCGCAACAGGCGATTGCCTACGGCACGCAGGTCGTGGGTGGGGTCACGCCGGGCAAGGGAGGCACCAAGCACCTGGAACTGCCGGTTTTCGATACGGTGGCGCAGGCGGTACGGGATACTGGCGCCAACGCGTCGGTGATCTTTGTGCCACCCCCGTTCGCGGGGGACGCGATCATGGAGGCGGCCGACGCCGGGCTGCCCCTGGTGGTCTGCATCACGGAAGGCATCCCGGCGCTGGACATGGTGAAGGCCTGGGCGTTTCTCAAAGGTAAGGCCACGCGTCTGATCGGGCCCAACTGTCCGGGGATCATCTCGCCCGGCAAGTGCAAGATCGGCATCATGCCTGGCCACATCCACAAGGAGGGCAACGTGGGCGTGGTTTCGCGCTCCGGCACGCTCACCTACGAGGCGGTAGGGCAACTGACGGGTCTGGGCATCGGGCAGTCCACGTGCATCGGAATCGGCGGCGACCCCATCATCGGCACCACCTTCCTGGACGCCCTGCGCCTGTTCCACGAAGACCCGGACACGCACGCCATCGTAATGATCGGGGAGATCGGGGGCAACGCCGAGGAAACGGCCGCGGCTTACGTGAAAGAGAACGTGAAGAAGCCGGTAGTGGGCTTCATCGCCGGGCAGACGGCGCCGCCCGGACGCCGCATGGGGCACGCCGGCGCGATCATTTCGGGAGGTTCCGGCGCTGCCGCGGACAAGATCAAGGCCATGGAAGCAGCCGGCATTACGGTGTGCTCTTCCCCCGCCGAAATCGGAGAAAAAATCAAGAGCCGTTTATGAGCGTTGAACGCACGTTTTCCATCATCAAGCCCGATGCCGTGGCCGCCGGCCAGGCCGGTGAGATCCTGGCCATGATCGAAAGGGCCGGCTTCAGCATTAAAGCCCTGCGCATGACCCGTCTCACCACGGAGGCGGCCGAGGGGTTTTACGCCGTACACCGGCAGCGGCCGTTTTTCCAGGGCCTGGTGAAGTTCATGTGCGAGGGTCCCATCGTCGTAATGGCCCTGGAGCGCGAAGACGCCATCAACAAGCTGCGCGAACTGATGGGCGCCACCAACCCCGCCAACGCCGCCGAGGGCACCATCCGCAAGCGGTTCGCCACGAACATCGAGCGCAATTGCGTCCACGGTTCGGACGGTCCCGAAACGGCGGAGACCGAACTGCGCTACTTCTTCAGCACTCTGGATCTGCTGTAGGACGCACCAGCCGCAGAGCGGCGGAATTCATGCAATAACGTGCGCCGGTAGGCGGCGGACCATCGGGGAAGAGGTGCCCCAGGTGGGCGTCGCACCGGGCACAGAGCACCTCCACGCGCACCATGCCGTAACTGGTGTCTGTCTCGGTGACGACGGCTTCGGGCGCGACGGGCTCCCAGAAGCTGGGCCAGCCGGTGCCGGACTCGTATTTCGCCTGCGAGCGGAAGAGCTGGTTGCCGCAGCAGACGCAATGATAGACGCCTTCGTCGTGGCAATCCCAATAGCGGCCCGTAAATGCCGGTTCCGTGCCTTTCCGGCGGGTTACCAGATACTCTTCGGGAGCAAGCTGCCGCCGCCATTCGCCATCCGGCTTGATTACCTTTTCTTCCGCCACGCTACCTACTATATCCCGATTGCCGCGCGGTTTTTGTGGTTACAATAGCCGTATCAGCACTCTATGAAACAAGCCTTTGATTCGCACCTCACGGGCCGCCGGGGTTTTCTCCGTTCGGCCGCCGCCGGCACTCTGGCAGCCGGCTTGTGGGCCGACCCGGAGTTGGAGGGGGCGGTAAAAAACGTCAACACCAATTCGAAGCCATCCGAGTTGAAGATTACGGATTTGCGGGTCGCCACCATTACACGGGCGCCGATGCTGTGCCCGATCATCCGCATCGACACCAACCAGGGCATCTACGGGCTCGGAGAGGTGCGCGATGGAGCCAGTCCGACTTACGCGTTGTTTCTGAAGAGCCGCATCCTGGGCGAGAATCCCTGCAACGTTGACAAGATTTTCCGCAAGATCAAGCAGTTTGGTTATCACGGCCGGCAGGGAGGCGGCGTGTGCGGCATCGAGATGGCGCTGTGGGACCTGGCGGGCAAAGCCTACGGAGTGCCGGTGTACCAGATGCTGGGCGGCAAGTTCCGCGATAAGATTCGCTGCTACGCGGACACCACCGAATCGCACGATCCCAAGATCTACGGCCAGCGTCTGAAAGCCCGCCACGAGCAGGGGTTCACCTGGCTCAAGATGGACCTGGGAATCGATTTGCTCGAAGGCGTTCCCGGAACGGTGACGCATCCCGCGGGGGTGTCCATCGGCCAGGGCGGCAACGTGCAGCACATGTTCACGGGCATCGAACTGACGCCCAAGGGCATCCAGATGATGGCGGACTATGTGGCGCAGGTGCGGGAGCAGGTGGGCTACGACGTGCCGCTCTCCGCCGACCATTTCGGGCACATCGGCGTGAACTCGTGCATCCGGCTGGGAAAGGCTCTGGAGAAGTACAACCTGGCGTGGCTGGAAGACATGGTGCCCTGGCAGTACTCCGACCTGCTGAAGGAAATCGCGGACGCCGTAGACATCCCCATCCTCACGGGCGAGGACATTTATCTGAAGGAGGGTTTCATCGAACTGGCGCGGAAACATGCGGTGGACATCGTGCACCCCGACCTGGCCACCTCCGGAGGGATTTACGAGACCAAGAAGATCGGCGACGCCTGCCAGGAGTACGGAGTGCCTATGGCCATGCATTTCGCCGGCAGTCCGGTTTGCTGCATGGCCAACGTGCACTGCGCGGCGGCCACAGAGAATTTCCTGGTGCTGGAGAATCACTCCGTGGACGTGCCCTGGTGGAACGATTTGGTCAACGGCGTGGAGAAACCCATCGTGAACAAGGGCTTCATCACCGTCCCTGAAAAGCCGGGCCTGGGTATCGAACTGAACGAAGAAGTGGTGAAGCAACACCTGCTGGAGCCCGGCAAGTACTTCCTGCCCACTCCGGAGTGGGATAAAGAGCGGGCGCACGACCGGCTCTGGAGTTAGAAAACGCACATCCGGGGCCGGGCCGGACCGGCCCCAGAATTTACTTTCTGTTTACCCGGCCAGGGTTGTAGATACAAACGGCGAGGTGCGAGAATCGGTTCAGCCTGGGCATGGCCGATATCCTCCTGACGCACGCGAACCACCTGTATTTCGACCGGAAACAGGTGCGCAAAATGCAGCCCTACCCGCCTCTCCAGACGCTCCTGGCGGCCGCCTGTCTGCGGCAGGCGGGCTTCGAGGTGGCGCTCTTCGATGCCACTCTCGAGCCTCCCGAGGACGGCTTTCGGGCGGCGCTAGAGAAATACCAGCCGCGCCTGGCGGTTTTGTGCGAGGACAATTTCAATTTCCTCACCAAGATGTGCCTGACGCGCAACCGCGAACTGGCCTTCTTCATGTGCCAGGCCGCGCGGGAGGCGGGCGCGACGGTGCTGGTAAACGGATCGGATGCCTCGGACCATGTTGGGGATTACCTGGCTCACGGCGCGGATTACGTGCTGATCGGAGAAGTAGAGACCACTCTGGTGGAGATGGCTGCCGCGGCGGCGCCGGACGGGATAGCTGGAATCGCTTACCGCGAGGGAGGGCGGGTGCGCTTCCACCCGCCGCGAGGGTTGATCAACGATCTCGACCGCCTGCCTTTTCCGGCCTGGGACCTGGTGGACGTGGAGAGCTACCGCTCCCGCTGGCGGGAGGCGCACGGCTACTTTTCTCTGAACATGGTTTCCAGCCGTGGATGCCCATACCGGTGCAACTGGTGCGCCAAACCCATTTACGGCCAAAGCTACCACTGCCGGTCGCCTCACCTGGTAGCCGAAGAGATGCGGTACGTGAAGTCCCGCCTGGCGCCCGACCGCCTGTGGTTTGCCGATGACATCTTCGCGCTCTCGGCGAGGTGGACCGTGGAGTTCGCCGGCGCCGTGGAGCGGATGCGGGCGCAGATTCCGTTCCAGATGCAGTCCCGCGCCGACCTGATGACGCGGGATACCGTGAGCGCCCTCGCCCGCGCGGGGTGTGCGGAGGTGTGGATGGGCGCTGAATCGGGCTCGCAGAAGATTCTGGACGCCATGGACAAGGGCCTCCGCGTGGAGCAGATTCACCGCGCGTGCGAACGGTTGCGGGCGCATGGCATCCGTGCCTGCCTGTTCCTGCAATTCGGCTACCCGGGTGAGGACTGGGAGGATATCCAGCAGACCATCCGCCTGGTGCGCGAGATCCGGCCGGACAACATCGGCATCTCGGTGGCCTACCCGTTGCCTGGTACGCGGTTCTACCAGCTTGTAGAAGCCGAACTGGGACCCAAGAAGAACTGGGAAGACAGCGACGATCTGGCCATGATGTTCCAGGGCGCCTACACCAGCCGCTTTTACCGCGAGCTGCGGGACGCGCTGCACCTGGAACTGGATGTGGCGCACGGGCGCGCCCCCCGAGGCGCGGGCACACGCGCAGTGCGGGACCTTTGGCGCCGGGTCGAGGAACTGGAACGAACCTGCCTGAACCCCAACCCCACCTTGCTATGGACCTGCTGCTGACGCACGGCTACTTCCTCCACGAAGACCCCAAGGAGCAGCAGATCATGAAGCCATACGCTCCGCTGGGGATCCTGTATCTTTCTTCGCACCTGCGGCGGAAGGGGTTCGGGGTGGAGATCTACGATGCAACCTTCGGCTCGCGGCAGGAACTATACAGCATTCTGGACAAGGGGCCACCGGCTGTGGTGGGTATCGCCGCGAACCTGATGACGCGTGGGAGTGCGATCCAGATCGCGCACGCGGCGCGGGCCGCCGGCTGGAAAGTCGTGCTGGGAGGGCCCGAACCGGCCAACTATCCGGCCGAATACCTGGCGGGCGGTGCTGACGTAGTCGTGGAGGGTGAGGCCGAACTCACGCTGGAGGAGCTGCTGCCCGCGCTACGCACCGGGGACGAGCAGGCGCTGGCGCGGGTGGCTGGCATTCTTTTCCGCGGCCCTGGCGGGGAGGTGGTGCGCACCGGCCACCGGGCGCTGATCCCGGACCTCGACGCGCAGCCTTGGCCGGACCGCGAGCGGGTCGATATGGCGCGGTACCTCGAAACCTGGCGCCGGCATCACGGCAAAGGCTCTGTTTCGGTAATCACCTCCCGCGGCTGTCCGTTTCACTGCAACTGGTGCAGCCACTCGACGTTCGGCCAGACGCATCGCCGCCGCTCGCCCCCGGGCGTGGCGCGGGAAGTGGAATGGATCCTCGAGCGCTACCAGCCCGAGATGCTCTGGATGGCCGACGATGTCTTCACCATCCACTCCGGCTGGATTCTGAGGTACGCGGAGGAAATGCGGCGGCGCGGCTTGCGGGTGCCCTTCGAATGCATCACGCGGGCCGACCGGCTGAGCGCCCGCCTGGCGGATGCGCTGGCCGAACTGGGGTGCTTCCGCGTGTGGATCGGCTCGGAAAGCGGCTCGCAGCGCATCCTGGACGCCATGCAGCGCGGCGTCACCGTGGGGCAGGTGCGCGAAGCCATCGGGCTGTGCCGCGCCCGCGGCATCGAGACGGGCATGTTCCTGATGTGGGGCTATTCCGGCGAGGATCTGGAGGACATCGAATCCACGGTCGAACACGTGAAGCGCTGCCGGCCGGACGTGTTTCTGACCACGGTTTCCTACCCCATCAAGGGAACGCCCTATTACGCAGCAGTGGCGCCCCGGCTGGTGAACCCACGCGGCTGGGCGGAAACGAGCGATCGCGACGCGAAGATCTCGGGGAGGCACTCACGCCGGTTCTACCAACTCGCGGACCGGCTGCTGCGCAGTGAAGTGGCCGGGGATGAGGGCGGGGCGTGCGCTGCGCGCGAGGCACTGCGCGAGGCGTATGCGGAGGTGGAGGCATGAGCGCGGCAGCCGCCTTCGACGCGCTGGCCGAACGATACGACGAAATGTGGACGCATTCGCTCGTGGGGCGGCTGCAGCGCGACGCCGTCTGGAGCGAGATAGATGGCCTGTTCCAGCCGGGCGAAGCCGTCTGGGACTTGGGCTGCGGAACGGGAGCGGACGCAGCCTGGCTGGCGCGGAAAGGCGTGCGCGTCTTCGCCTCCGACATTTCGCCCAGGATGCAGGAAATCGCCCAGGCCCGCGGAGTGCCCGTGGGGCCGGCGCCGGCCAGCCTGGACGGGGTGCTCTCCAATTTCGGCGTGCTGAACTGCATCCCGGACCTGCGCGCACTGGCGGAGGATCTGGTCCGGCGCATGCGGCCGGGAGGGCGCCTCGTCTTTTGTGTGATGGGGCGCTTCTGCCTTTCGGAAACCGCGTGGTACCTGCTGGCGGGGCGTCCGCGGAAAGCCTTCCGGCGGTGGGGGGGCCGGGCGGAAGCGCAGCCCGGCGGCTTTCCCGTGTGGTATCCCACAGTGGGTGAACTGGCCGCGGCCTTCGCGCCGCACTTCCGCTTGGTGCGGTGGCGCGGGATCGGCCTGCTGGTGCCTCCCTCCTGCACGGAGCGGGCGGTGCGCCGCTTTCCGCGGCTCCTGGGCGGGTTTGCGGCGGCGGACAGCGTGCTGGCGCGTCTGCCGCTTCTGCGCGGCATGGCGGACCATCGCCTGCTGATCCTGGTGCGCACATGATGGCGGGAGTGGAAACCGGAACCGTACGCCTGCTGTGCCCGGCCTGCCGTGAACCCGGGGCGCGGCTGGACGAGGTCACCGAGGCCGGCGCCTTGTGCCGCCGTTGCGGGTTCCGGCTGCTCCGGATGGATGGCATCGTCCGTGCTTTGGCTCCCGGCCGCCGGCAGCACTACGCGCGGTTCCTCGCGGATTACGCGGCCATCCGGCACGCCGAAGGGCGCGGCTCGCCCGAGGAGGACTATTACCGCGCCTTACCGTACGAAGACCGGAGCGGGCGGAACTCCGCGCAGTGGGCCATCCGCGGCCGGACCTGGCGCTATTTCGAGACGCACGTGCTGACCGATCGGAAGTGCGACGTCCTGGACCTGGGCGCCGGCAACGGCTGGATGTCCTGGCGGTTGGCCCAACGCGGCCACCGGCCGGTGGCGGTGGACATCTTCACGGATGCGCTGGACGGCCTGGGCGCCGCGCGGCACTATGGCGGCTTTCCCCTGGTGGAGGCTGAATTCGACCGGCTGCCGTTCGCTGACGCGCAATTCGACCTGGCCATCTTCAACGCCTCGTTCCATTACTCGACCGACTACCGCCGGACCTTGCAAGAGGCACGCCGTTGCCTGCGCGCCGGCGCGCCCGTGGTCATCCTGGATTCGCCGATCTACCGCCGGCGCGAGCACGGGGAGCGCATGCGGGAAGAGCGCCACGTGCAGTTCCAGGAAACGTACGGCTTCCGCTCGGACAGCATCCCCAGCCTGGAGTATCTGTGGGACGGCCTGCTGCGGGAACTGGAGCGCGAGCTGGGCATCGCCTGGAGCGTGTACTATCCCTGGTACGGGTGGAAGTGGTTCTGGCGCCCGTGGAAAGCGCGCCTGGAGCGGCGGCGGCCGCCGTCGCGCTTTGCGATTCTGGTGGGTCATTTTGAGCAGCCATGATCCTGCTGCTGCATCCCCGCGCCACCAAGCCCAAGAACCGGCGCCTGCCGCTGGCCGTACTGTCGCTCGCGGCGGTGCTCGAAGGCCGCGAAGAATACACCCTCGTGGACGGCAATCTCGATCCGGCCCCGGGAGAGTCGCTCGACCGCCTGATGCGCGACAAGCCCGCGGAACTGCTGGCCGTCTCGGTCATGCCCGGACCGCAGATGGTAGCCGCCATCCCGCTTTGCCGGGCGTTTCGCGAAAAGTACCCCGCCGTGCCCATCGTTTGGGGCGGCTATTTCCCGTCGCTGCACCCTGACGCCGCGCTGAACGCCTCTTACGTGGATTACGTGGTGCGGGGGCAGGGAGAGGAGACGCTCCTGGAACTGCTGGAGGCCTTGCGCGGCAGGCGCGAATTGGGCTCCGTGCGCGGCCTCTCCTGGAAGGACGGTTCCGGCCTGCACGTGCACAATCCCGAGCGGGCGCTGCGCTCGCCCAACGAGTTCCCCTGGCTGCCCTATCACCGGCTGGACATGCCGCGCTACCTGCTGCCGACGTTTCTGGGTTCGCGCACGGCCGTACACCAGGCCAGCATCGGGTGCCCGTATCGCTGCAATTTCTGCGGGGTGGTGCCGGTCTACGGCGGCCAGAAGATGGAATCGCCCGCGCGCACGGCCGCCGTTCTGGAGCACCTGCGGGAACGCTACGGCGCCAACGCGGTGCAATTCTACGACAACAACTTTTTCCTGCGCGAGGACCACGCGCGGGAACTGGCCGGGCGCCTCCGGCCGCTGGGGATGCGCTGGTGGTGCGAGGCGCGCGTGGACATCGTGCTGGGCTATTCGGACGACACGCTGCGGAAACTGCGGGACGCCGGCTGCACCATGATCTTCTTCGGCGTGGAATCCGGTTCGGACGCGGTGCTTCGCGAAATGCGCAAGAACCTGCGCTCTGAGCAGGTGCTGGAGCTGGCGCGGCGCATCCGGGAGTTCGGCATCATTCCGGAATACTCTTTTATCTTCGGCAACCCGCACGATGCTGACCGCGATACCCGCGAGACCATCGCTTTTATCCGGCGCGTGAAGCGGATCAACCCGCAGGTCGAGATCGTGGTGCAGACCTACGTGCCCGTGCCGCAGCGCGAGGGCATGTACGGCGGCGTGGACGGGCAGATCCGGTTTCCGGACACGCCCGAGGAATGGGCTACGGACCGCTGGTTCCGCTTCACCATCCGCACCGATCCGCGGCTGCCCTGGCTGCCCGGACACGTCAAGCGGCGCATCGACAATTTCGAGCTGGTGATGGCCTCGCGCTGGCCCACGGTGCAGGACGCGCGATTGCCGCGCTGGAGCAAGCTGCTGCTGCGCGGGCTGAGCAGTTGGCGCTACGCCTTGGGGATCTACGACTTTCCGCTGGAGCTGCGCTGGGCGCAGAATTGGATCAAGCTGAGGAAACCGCGTTTTGAGAGTCTCTGAGACGCTATCCCCGCGCGCGGCCTACCGGCTGTGGGCCCGGACCTGGGACCAGGACGCGAGCGCGATCGTGGCCTTGGAATCGCGCTGCCTGCTGCCACTGCTGCCGGAGATGCGCGGAAAGTGCGTGGTCGACGTTGGCTGCGGCACGGGGCGGTGGCTGGCGGAATTCCGCCGTCGCGGTGCGGTGGCCGTGGGAGTGGACCTGAGCGTCGAGATGCTGGGGCAGGCAGCCCGCAAACCGGGGCTGGCGGGCCTGCTGGCGGCGGCGGATGCGGAGCGGCTGCCTTTTCCGGACGGCTGCGCGGACCTGGTGCTGTGTGCCCTGACGCTGGGGCATCTGCCGGATCCGGCGGGGTCGCTGGGCGAACTCGTCCGGCTGGCGCGCCCCGGCGGCGCCGTGTGGATCACCGATTTTCATCCCGAGGCGGCCCGCCGCGGCTGGAAGCGCACTTTCCGCAGCGGGGAGCGGACTTACGAAATCCGGAATCACTGGTACGGGAAGGCGGAACTCGAACGGGCAGGCGAGGCCGCCGGTCTGGAATTGGAGGAGTGGCGGGAGCCTTGCTTCGGAGAGCCCGAGCGGGAAATTTTCCGGGAAGCCGGGCGGGAGGACCTCTTCGAAGCGGCGCGGGGCACGCCCGCAGTGCTGCTGGCGCGGTGGAGACGAAAATGATCTTGAGCGGCGCCAGGGTGGCGCTGGGCCCCGGGGAGACGGCGCCGCTGGAGATCGAGATTCGCGGGGGCAGGATCCGGCGCCTGGGCCGGCGCCTGGAGGGGAGACCGCGCCTGCGCCTGGAGGGCTGCCTGATTCTGCCCGGTCTGATCAACGCCCACGATCACCTGGAGTTCAATCTGTTTCCGCGCCTGGGCCGCGGTCCGCACCCCAATGCCGGCGCCTGGGCGCGTGTCGTCCATCGGCCCGCGGAATCGCCGGTGCGCGAGCACCTACGGGTGCCGCAGAGCACGCGTCTAGTCTGGGGCGGGTTGAAGAATCTGCTGAGCGGCGCCACTACGGTGTGCCACCACAACCCCACGGGCGCCGCCGTCTTCCGGAGGCGTTTCCCGGTGCGCGTGGTCCGGCGCATGGGATGGGCGCATTCCTTGGAATTCAGCCCGGACCTCGCGGCGCGCTTTCGGCACACCCCCGCGGATCAGCCGTTCGTGGTGCACCTGGGAGAGGCCGTGGACGGGAGCGGAAAGCGCGAACTGCGCGTCTTGCAGGGGATGGGCGCGCTGGCCAGGCGGACGGTTCTTGTGCATGCCGTGGCTCTCGATGCGGCGGAGTTCGATCGCGTGCGCCAAGCTGGCGCCGCGGTGGTGTGGTGCCCCAGTTCCAATCTCTTTACCCTAGGCCGGACGGCCGGGCCGGAGTTGTTCCAGAGCGGTGTGCCGGTAGCCTTGGGCACGGATTCGGCGCTCACGGGCGCGGGCGACCTGTTGGATGAACTGCGCGTGGCGCGGCGTGCTTCCGGCCTCTCGCGGGAGGACTTGTACCGCATGGTGACCATCGAAGCGGCGCGCATCCTGCGATTGCGGCATGGCGAAGGCGCCATCACCGAAGGCGGCGTGGCGGACCTGGCGGTAGTGCGGGACGCAGGCCGGGCCCCGGCTGCCTCCGTGCGCCCGCCCGAACTGGTGCTCGTGGGCGGCCGGGTGAAGCTGGTTTCGGAGGCTCTCGCCGGAGGGCTACCAGGAGCGCTGCGGCGCCGCTTCGAGCCGCTTCAGGTAGCCGGGCGGCCTGGTGTGCTGGTGGATGCCGATGTCAGCGGCCTGGTGCGGCGCGCTGTGCGGGCGCTCGGTCCGGAGATCCGTCTGGCCGGCAAGCGAGTGCGCGCATGCATGTGATCGAAAAGCTGCCCATCCTGATCCTCGAGCCGCACAGCCGTTGCAACTGCCGCTGCCGCATGTGCGACATCTGGAAGGTGGAGACGGTGGAGGAGATCCGCGCTGCAGACCTGGAGCGGCAGGCCGGCGAGATATCTGCCCTGGGAGTCGAGTGGGTGGTGTTCTCGGGCGGCGAGCCGCTGATGCACTCCGGCCTGTTCCGCCTGGCCGCGCGGCTGCGCGAGATGGGCATCCGCACCACCGCGCTCAGCACCGGGTTGCTCCTGGAAAAGCATGCCCCGGCCGTCGCCGCGACGCTCGACGAGGTGATCGTGTCCCTGGACGGGCCGCCGCAGGTGCACGACCGCATCCGCGGCGTCGCGCGGGCCTTCGACCTGCTGGCCCGCGGCGTGCGAGCGCTCCGCGGGCGGCGTCCGGACTTTCCGGTGGCGGCGCGTTCGACCGTGCAGAAGGCCAACCATGCCCATTTGTGGGAAACCGCCGAAACCGCGCGGGCGTTGGGACTGCGTTCTATCTCCTTTCTGGCGGCGGATGTGACCTCCACGGCGTTCCATCGTCCGGAGGGCTGGCCGCCGGAAAGGCAGCATGAAGTGGCGCTGGCCGCAGACGAGATTCCGGTGCTCGAGGCGCAGATCGAGGCGCTCGCCCGCCTGCCGGACGGGTTTGTGCTGGAATCGCCCGAGAAATTGCGGCGCATCGTCCGGCATTTCCGGGCTTACCTGGGACAGGTCGAGCCGCAAGCGCCCCGTTGCAACGCGCCCTGGGTTTCCGCGGTGTGGGAGCCGGACGGCACACTGCGCCCCTGCTTCTTCCATCCAGCCTATGGGCGGCTGGGCGAAGCTGCTCTGCGAGAGGTGCTGAACAGCCCGCGGGCGGTCGAGTTTCGGGAGGGGCTGAAGATAGCCGATGATCCTACCTGCCGGCGGTGCGTGTGCTCGCTGTATCGACAAGGGTTCGGCTGGAGTCCGAAATAGCCTCCACCTTTTGCCCATGGAACCGGGCCGCGACCGTCAGGGAGCGCTTGAAATTGCGGCAGCACCCCTGTTGGTCCCGGCTTGCCTGGGTTAGGAGGCGGCGCCCTACCGGCGTAGTTCGCGCTTTAGCTCTTCCACCACCTCGGGGCGGCGGTCCGCGAGGTCTCTCTCTAGGCGCCGTAGCGCCACGCCGACCACATCACGATGGTGCAGGCGCGAACCCAACTCCTCGGAGAGTTTGAGCCACAGGTCGTGCACCCGGTCAAGATCTTCCGGCCAGAGCCGCGGCGGATGTGGCCCCAGGTTCACGTACGCGGAGGGCCTTCCCGGGCTGATCACCTCGAGCGAAAACGCCTGACGCGGCTCGGGAAGGCGCTCCCATGCCAGGCCGATGCGCCGGGCCAGTTCCTCGGAGTCCATCCGGGGCGAGACCCCTGTAACCAGGCGGGAGGCCTGCAAATGCTGGGCAGTCTGCACCATGGCGTCGAAAGGATCCACCCCCGGAACCACCAGCAGATCCACGGTTTTGCCTTCTTTCTCCGCCATGGCTACCACGCGCGTGAACAGCTCGCGTTCGTAATCCGCGAAGATTTGGTTTTCGGCCAGATCATATTCCCCGGCGCCGGAGGAGACGGGGCGCACGGTCGTCACCACGATGTCGTGCCGGCGAGGATTGGTTTTGTGCAGCACGCTGTGCAGGTGCTCCATGCGGTTGTAGTCGCGCACGGCCACCAGCACGCAGCCGGGCCGGGCATGCACCGACCCGGCACTGATCTCCGGGCGCAGGTCCAGGTTAAATTCCTCGAGGCCCGACCGCCCGTGCTGTTTCCGGGCATTCACACGCTCGGAGACCGTAAAGATGGCGAACAACACCACCGTGAATCCCACGCCATAGATGGTGGCGATCTGCTTGGAAAACAGGTTGGCGATAGCCACCAGGAAGAGGATCAGCGTGGTCAGGATCAGGCCCACGGGGATTTCCCGCCCGGCGATGCGGAAGTTCAGCGGGGTCTTGTACTCCTGATCGTGGCGGTGGTAGCGCAGCACCAGCACACCCAGCGACTTCAGGAAAAAGCTCCACACCACGCCGAAGGCGTAGGCCTCGCCCAGCAGATAAACGTCGCCGCGGCTCAGCGCGATGGTGGCAATCTGCAGCAGGGCGATCAGGTTGATGATCCGGTACGTGGTGCCGAAGCGCTTCTGCGGCTTGCGGAACCAGTCGATCAGGACGCCGTCCTCCGCCACCCGGTTCATGACCCCATTGGCGCCGATGATGGAGGTGTTCACCGCCCCGGATAGAATCAGCACGCCCACCATCACCACGAACACATGAAACAGCAGCAGCAGCGGGCGAGGGCCGGCGAGATGCATGGCCAGGCCGCCCAGCAGGTTGTCCACATACTCCGTGCGGATGCGCTGCGCGGGGATGATCATGCCCGCGAAGATGGTGATCAATCCGGTGGACATCACGGCGTACAGGCATACCAGGTTCCCGGTGTAGCGCAGGTTCTTGAGCTTGGGAGACTTGATTTCCCGGTAGACCTGGGCCAGGGTCTCGAAACCGCTCATCGAAAGCAGGGAGTGGCCAAAGGCGATCACGATCGCCACGGCGCCGATCTTCGGCCAGATGGTGCCGTCGAACCACCCCAGCGATTCGTGGCTGAACTCCAGGTTGGCCGGCACCGGCAGGGGCGGCAGTTGAAACTGCCGCCGGAGGAGCAGGGTCAGCGGGCACCAGAGCAGGAAAGCCACCACCATGATCGTGGTAATCTGCATGATCCGCAGCGCCTTGCCGCTGGATTCGTGGATGCCCTTGATGTTGTTCCACCAGAAGTAGACCGTAACCGCCACGCCGAAGAAAGCGGCAAAGGCGTTTGGCGGTACCGTGGCTTCCAGGTGCAGAAGTCCGGAGATTTCGTTCAGCAGGCGTCCCAGATACTGCCCCGCGCTCACCACACTGATCGGCCCGGTGAGGATGTAATCGAAGATGAGGGAGGAAACCGAAAGCCGGGCGATGAAGGGGCCCATGGAGTCGCGCACGACCACGTACACGCCGCCGCGCACGAACATCCCGCAGCTTTCCATGTACACGGAGCGCACCGCGAAGCTGAACAGCATCACCGCCAGGATGAACCACGGCGCGCTGGCCCCGATGGCCTTTTCGGCGATGCCGCCTGCGTAAAACGCCGAGGAGGCCAGGTCGCTGAGTACGATGGCGGCCGCCCGCCAGAACGAAATGAATGTCAGCGCGACGGTGGTCGCGACCACGACCTTCGACGCGGTATCCCGGTTTGGCGCAGCCATTGCTGATGACTATTCTAAGTCTGGATCACGCCGAACGCCGGGGTCAGTACGAATCCACCAGAGAGCGGCCGGTTTCCGATTCCGCGTTGGAGTGCGCCACTTCGCCGAGCACGTCGCGGATCACGTCGGGAGCCTTGTCCGATTGCAACTCCTCCTGCATGCGCCGCAAGGCCACGCCCACGACATCGCGGTGATGCAGCTTGCCCTTGGGCACCAGATTGCTCAGCGTCAGCCAGAGTTGGTGCACCAGTTGGACGTCTTCGGGCCAGAGGCGCGGCGGATGCGGGCCCAGGTTGAAGAACACGGATTTGCCTCCGGAGGCGACGATCTCGAGCGACAGCGACGGCCTCGGCTGCGGCAACTTCTCCCATTCGATGCCCACCAGGCGGCCCTGTTCGGAGGGGTCCAGTACGGGCGAAAGGCCCATCACGATGCGTGAGGACTGCATGCGCTGCGCGGTCTGCACGATGGCGGCGTAGGGGTCCGCTCCCGGTACGACCATCAGTTCCACGTGCTTGCCGGCCTTTTCCGCGAGCGAGACCACTTTCGTGAACACGGTCGTCTCATCGCCCGAGAAAATCTGATCCGGCGACAGACCGTACTCCCCGGAGCCGGCGGGTGTCACCCCGCGAACAGTCAGCACCACAATGTCAAGCTTGCGTGTGTCGGTCTTTTCCAGGATTTTGGCCAGATGGTCCAGGTGGTTGGGATTGCGCACCGCCACCAGCACGTTCCCCGGCCGCACCTTGACCGACTGCGCGGAGAGTTCTTCGCGCGTATCCAGGCGGAACTTTTCCATCTCCAGTTCGTGCCGGGACTGTTTGCGCCGGTTGTACTTCTCCGAGAGCTCGAAGATCGTGAAGAAGGCCGCCGTAAAGCTCAGGCCGGAGATAGTGGCTACTTTCTTGGTCAGCACGTTGACCGTAGCCAGCGAAAACAGCATCAGGGTGGTGATTCCCAGGCCCACCGGAATCTCGAGGCCGCCGATGCGCGGGTTGAAGGGGACCTTCCATTCACGCCCGTGAGGCTGCTTGTAGCGCAGCACCAGCACGGCCAGGCCTTTCATGGCGAAGCTCCACACCACGCCGAAGGCGTAGGCTTCGCCCAGCATGTAGACGTCGCCGCGGCTCAAGATGATAGTCACCAGTTGCAGCAGAACGATGGTATTGATCAGCCGGTGGGTGGTGCCGAATTTGGCGTGCGGATGGCGGAACCAGTCGGGCAGCACGCCGTCTTCGGCAATGCGGTTCAGCACGCCGTTGGAACCGATAATGGCCGTGTTCACCGCGCCGGAGAGGATCAGCGTGCCCACCAGGACCACGAAGAGGTGGAAGAGCAGACGCAGAGAAACCGGGCCCACCAGGTACATGGAGAGGCCGCCAATCAGGTTGTCCAGGAACTTGGGCCGCTCGGCGTCCGGAATCAGCATCACCGCAAAGAAGGACACCAGCGAGGTGAACAGCAGGCTGTAGACGAAGATCACGAAGCCGGCGCGTTCCAGGTTCTTCAGCTTGGGATGCGCGATTTCGCGGTTCACCTGCGCCAGGGTCTCCTCGCCGCTCATGGCCAGCAGGGAGTGGCCCAATCCGACCAGGACGGCGATCGCCGTGAAGGAGGGCCAAATCGTGCCCTGCAGCCACCCCAACCCTTCCGGGCTGAAGTGCAGGTTGGCGCGCACGGGCAGCGGAACCGGGTTGTAGCCCTTCTGAAAAATAGTGAGCAGGCACCAGGCGATAAGGAGGATCACCATCACGGTGGTGATCTGCATGATCCGTAGAGCCTTTTCGCTGGATTCGTGGATGCCGATGATGTTCTTGCGCCAGAAGTAGATCGTGACGATGGCGGCGAAGACCGCGGCGAAATGGGGTGGGTGCACGTGCAGCCCGGAGATCCCGAAGTGTTCCCCGACCTCGTTGATCAGGCCGCCCAGGTACAGACCCGCGCTGACGCCGCTGATGGGTCCGGTCAGGATGTAGTCGAACATCAGGGCGGAAACCGAAAACTTGGCCAGGGTTCCGCCCATGGCTTCGTGCACCACCTTGTACACCCCGCCGCGCACGAACATGCTGCAACTTTCGATATAGATCGCGCGGACTGCGTAGGAGAACAGCATGATGCCCAGGATGAACCAGGGCGCGGATTTGCCGATGGCCTGCTCGGCAATGCCGCCCGCGTAGTAGGCGGAAGACGCCAAGTCGCTGAGAACAATCGCCGCCGCCCTCCAAAACGAAATGAAAGACAGCATTACGGTGGTCGCGACCACAACCTTGGTCGCGCTCGTGGATTGATCTACTGCCAAGGGAGGTTCTCCTTCTTCACGCCGGCGGGCAAGACAGCCTCGGTGGGCCCCCCAAAAACTGCGCCGGGGGCGTCAGCACTCCACATGCTAGCATAACGGTGCGAGTGCCAACGGCTGCGCGGGGGCCCAGCCGGGCTAGCATGGAGAAGGGGCGGGCGTGACAGCGGAACAACTGGCCGGAGAAGTGGTGGGGCGCCTACGGACCGCGGGACACCAGGCCTGGCTGGTGGGGGGCTGCGTGCGCGACCTGCTGCTGGGCCGGCGGCCGAAGGACTACGACGTTGCCACCGACGCGCGCCCCGAGCGCGTTGCGGCCCTGTTCGGGAAATCCGAGCAGGTGGGCGCGCATTTCGGCGTAATGCTGGTGCGAGACAATGCGGCCCAGGTGGAGGTGGCCACCTTCCGCAGCGACTTCACCTACAGCGACGGCCGCCGCCCGGATGCCGTCCACTTCGAGAGCGATCCACGGCAGGACGTCCTGCGCCGGGACTTCACCATCAACGCGCTGCTGCTTGACCCGGCGAGCGGAGAGGTGCTGGACTACGTGGGCGGGCGTGCCGACCTTGCGGCCGGCGTCATCCGCGCCATCGGCGAACCCGCGGTGCGTTTCGGCGAGGACCATCTGCGCCTGCTCCGGGCCGTGCGCTTCGCCGCGCGTCTCGACTTTGTCATTGAGCCGGAGACTCTGGCAGCCATCCGCCGCCTGCATCCGCTGATCCGCAAAGTCGCGGCCGAGCGCGTGCGCGACGAACTGGTCTGTATCCTGACCGAAGGCGGTGCGCGGCGCGGCTTCGAAATGCTGGATGGGACAGGCCTGCTGGCGGAGATCCTGCCCGAGGTGGCAGCCATGAAGGGCGTCGCGCAGCCGCCGGAATTCCACCCTGAGGGCGACGTCTGGATCCACACCCTACTGCTGCTCGAGTACCTGCGGAACCCCACGATCACGGTGGCCCTGGGGGCGCTACTGCACGACGTGGGTAAGCCGTCCACCTTCCGGGTCGCCGGGCGCATCCGCTTTGACGGGCACGTGGAGGCGGGAGTCGCGCTATCGCGCGAGATTCTCCGGCGCCTGCGGTTTTCGAGCCAGCAGATCGAGCGGGTGGCGGCCCTGGTGGCCAACCACATGCGCTTCAAAGACGCGAACCGAATGCGCGAGAGCACCTGGAAGAGGTTCCTGCGCCTGCCGCATTTCGAGGAGCACCTGGAACTGCACCGCTTGGATTGCCTGGCAAGCCACGGCCGCCTGGATACCTACGAACTGGTGCGCGCGCGATTCGCCGAGCTATCTGCGCAAGAGTTGAAGCCCAAGCCCCTGCTCACCGGCGCGGACCTGATCGCGGCGGGCTACCAGCCCGGTCCAGCGTTCGCCCGCATGCTGGCCGCGGCGGAAGACGCCCAACTGGAATCCCGCGTGCGCACTCCCGAAGAGGCGCTGGACCTGGTGCGGCGGGAGTTCGGCGAGCCTAGCCGGGCTTGTAACTGAACACCATGTACAGCACGATGGCCACGATGGTGAAAATGGCGGACGCCGCCAGGATCTCGAGCAGTAACACCTGGCGCTCCTCGGGTTGGGGCTTCATTCGCACCTCACTCTACGCCCGGCCGCGGCGTGTGTCAATGGCCGGCCGCCCTGCCACCCGGCGGCACTCAGCAAGGGGTGGACCTGTAAAAAGATAGACTGGCCGCTAGTACGGTTAGTGAAAATCCTTCCGTTTGAGTCTGTGGAAATCTGCTGCTTTTGCTTTACACCCGGAAAGCAAAGTGGCTATCCTTTCTTCAATATGCGGGTTCTTCAAGCACCGGAGTCGCACCTCTTCGAGCGCACGCGGGATCTGCGCGAGCGCATGGAGCAGTTGGAGAAAGAAGCGGCCGAGGCGAAAAGCCAGGCGCTCGCTGCGGATTTGCGGTTTCGGCTGGTTGCCGATGCCGCGCCGGTCATGTTCTGGATGTCCGGTCCGGACTCCCTATGCACCTTCGTGGGGAAGCCGTGGCTGGATTTTCGAGGCCGGACCCTCGAGCAGGAACTCGGTACGGGGTGGCTGGAGGGGGTCCACCCAGACGATCGCAATGTATGTTTTAGCACCTACATGACCGCGTTCCATCAGCGGCGGGACTTCCGTTTGGAATATCGCCTGAAGCGGGCCGATGGGGCCTATTGCTGGATTGTGGATACCGGGGTTCCGCGCTATGAGCCGGACGGCAGTTTTGCGGGTTATGTCGGATGCGGCGTGGAGGTAGACGGCTTCCGTCCAATCCTGCGCAACGGGACTGCCCACTCTGTTGCGCCGGTTGTCAATCCGCTCACTTGCCGCGAGCAGCAGGTGGTGAAACTCGTAGCCGACGGCAAGTCCACGAAAGAGATTGCCGCCCTGCTGGGGATCAGTTACAAAACCGCCGATTCGCACCGCACCAAAATCATGGAGAAGCTGCGGGTACACGAGACGGCCAGCTTGGTGCGCTGGGCTGTTCGTGCGGGCCTGGTACAGGCGTAGGCTCGGGCGAATAAGAAATTGGTCGAAATTTCGCGGCTTATGAGCCGAAAGCGCGGTTGTGTGGCTGTCTCCGCTGCTGTTGCCGCCAAAAGCTCACAAAAAAAGGTCCGGCTCCCTCCGAAAGAAATCCGGACCCTGAAAAGTGCCGCGGGGAATTTCCGCGATTGAGTCCAAAGTATCAGGCCGCCGCATTTGCATCAATCGGGAAAAGACCGCACGCCTAACGCGTGCGGAAGCGGCTAGAGAGATCGGCCAGTTGCTGTTCCAGGTTCTTGCGGGGCGGCTCTTTGGGCGGAGTCTTTTTCCTTGGCGCGGACTGCGCCTCCAGGGCTTTGCGCGAAAGCGCGATGCGCCGGGTCTTCGGATCGACGGAAAGCACCTGCACCCGGACAATTTGACCGGCTTTCACGACCTCGTTGGGGTCCTTTACGTAGCGAGCGGCGAGCTCGCTCACGTGCACCAGTCCGTCCTGGTGTACGCCTACGTCCACGAACGCCCCGAAGTTGGTCACGTTGGTCACCACACCTTCCAGCACCATCCCGGGCTTCAGGTCGGTGAGTTCCTTGACGTCTTCCCGCCACTGCGGCGCCGCGAATTTGTCGCGCGGGTCGCGTCCGGGCTTGCGGAGTTCTTCCCGGATGTCGCTGAGGGTGAACAAGCCGACCGATGCAGTCTGGAATCCCTCCAGTTGGACCTGTTCAACCAGTTCCGGCCTGGCGATCAGTTCGGCGATACTCACGCCGAGGGATTGCGCGATGCGTTCGACCACGGGGTAGGACTCCGGATGCACGGCGGTCATGTCCAGAGGATTCTCACCGCCGCGGATGCGCAGAAATCCGGCCGCCTGTTCAAACGTCTTCGGGCCGAATCCCGGCACGGCGAGCAATTGCACGCGCGAGCGGAATTTTCCGTTTTCATTCCGAAATTCCACGATTTTCTGCGCCGTGCGCTCGTTGATTCCGGCCACGTAGCGCAGCAGGGCAAAGGAGGCTGTATTCAGGTCCACGCCCACGCGGTTGACGCAGGACTCCACGGCGCTCTCCAGGCCATGCTTGAGCTTGCGCTGATCCACGTCGTGCTGGTACTGGCCCACGCCGATGGATTTGGGGTCGATCTTTACCAGTTCGGCCAGAGGGTCCTGCAGGCGGCGGGCGATGGAAATGGCGCCCCGGATGGTCACGTCCAGGTCCGGAAATTCCTGCCGCGCGATATCCGAAGCGGAGTAGACCGAGGCGCCGGACTCGTTCACCGAAACGGCGAAGACATCCGCCAGGCCTTTTTGGCGTAGGAAGTCCTGGACCAGCGCGGAGGTCTCGCGCGAAGCGGTGCCGTTGCCGATGGCGATGGCGCGCACGTTGTACTTGGCGATGAGCGTGGCCAGAGTCTTGATGGAGCCCGCCAGGTCGTTTCTGGGCTCGAAGGGGTACATCACGCCGCTCTCCAGAAACTTGCCGGTGTCGTCTACTACGGCGAGCTTGCAGCCCGTCCGGATACCAGGGTCGATGGCCAGCACGGCCAGCATGCCGGCGGGCGGAGCCAGCAGCAGGTTTTCCAGGTTCTCGCGAAACACGCGAAGGGCCTCGTCGTCGGAGCGGTCCTTGAGCTCCAGGCGCACTTCGGTCTGGATGGACGGATTCAGCAGGCGCTCGTAGGAGTCCGCCAGGGCCTGCTCGAGGTGTGGCGCCCAGGGGCCTGCGGCGCGGAGCACCTGGCTGCGTAGCCAGGCCAGCGGGCGGGCGGGATCGAGCTCGATTTCGAAGGTGAGGAAGCCCTCTTTCGCGCCGCGGCGAATGGCCAGCATGCGGTGGGAGGGAATCTTGGCGGCGGGCTCGCGGTAATCCGCGTACATCTTGTATTTGCCTTCGGCGTCCTCCGCGCCGGGGATGGCACGGCTCGCCACCACGCCCTCCTCCAGCATCGTCCGGCGCAGCGTCTTGCGGAACGCGGCGTTCTCGCTGATCCACTCGGCGACGATGTGGCGGGCTCCCTCCAGTGCTTCCTCCGCTGAAGCCACGGTTTCCCCGCAGAACGTCGCGGCATATTGCTCCAGCCGGATGCCGGTGTCCTTCTGCTCCCACAGATACTGGGCCAGGGGTTCCAAGCCCTTTTCCCGCGCGATGGAAGCCTTGGTGCGCCGTTTCGGTTTGAAGGGCAGGTAGAGGTCTTCGAGTTCGTTCTTCTCCAAGGCCGCTTCGATGCGGGCGCGGAGTTCCGGGGTCAGCTTGCCCTGCTCCTGAATGGACTTCAGCACCGTGGCGCGGCGCTCTTCGAGTTCGCGAAAATAGTCGAGTTTGTCCTGGATGGAACGGATCTGGACCTCATCCAGGTTTCCGGTGACCTCTTTGCGGTACCTGGCGATGAAGGGCACGGTGGCGCCTTCGTCGAACAGGGCAATCGTGGAAACCAGGCTCTTGAGGGGGATGCCCAACTGCTGCGCAATATGCAAAAGGACCGTTGTGGGAAGTGCCTTGAATGACTCCATAGGGTATCAGCAACTCCCATGATAGCGGTTCATCCCCGCCAGCCACATGAACGCGGGTGCCGGCTACAGATACTTGATGAATAGTACTTCGTTGCCCTTTTCGTTGTAGATCAGCTCGTCCACCAGGTTGCGGGTGAGCAGGATGCCAAAACCTCCGGGGCGGACGCCCTGCTCGGCGCGCACCTCCAGGTGCTGCACCGGAGCATCGGGGGGATTCGAGATGGCCGCGTGCGGCAGATTTTCCAGCGAGAATCCGTGGCCCGGGTCCTGGATGTGATAGATGATGGCCCGGGCCGTACGGATGGCCGAGACCCGCACCCACTTGTGCGGGTCGTAACGGCCGCCGTGCTCGATCGCGTTCATGAGCAGCTCGCGGAAGGCTGCGGCGATATCCTCGCGCTGCTTGGGCGCGAGGTCCATCTCCATTTCGCGCAGGAACTGCACCAGGCGGTCGGCCGTTTCGGCCTGGCAGCGCACGCGGAGCGTAATCCAGTGGGGGCGGGCGGAGATCACCTGGATGTCGTCGCTCCAGGCCGGGGCGCTGACGGCGCGCTCGATCAGATCCGCCACGGCGCACACGGAAAAGGGCTTGCTTACGCAGGCGAAGGCCTTCTCCCGGATGGCGCCGATCACGGCGTCCGGTGCCGCGCCGTCGGTCATCACCAGCACGCGCGCGCCGGGGCGCATCTCGCGGACGCGGTGGAGCAGGTCGAGCCCATTGTTGCCGTGCGGGTGGATCCGCGCTACCACCACGTCATAGGGCGCCGTGCGGAGGCGGGCCAGGGCCGCGGCGTCGTCCTGGACGCTCTCCAGGTTCCATTTGGGCGGCGGAAGCGCCGACTCCAACAACTGCTGCGCGGCGGGGTCTGGATCGACCACCAGGATCCGGAACGGGTTCACCTCTCTGCTTGTCCGGGCGGCGAAGCATCGCCGCCAGCCCCCCAGGGTGCCGATTTCAGTCTACCGCCGCCCCCAGGGCCGCTGCCAGAGGGGTGCTAGACTAGCTAATCGCAGTGCGTCTCTATGTCCGACGAATTCATGCGGCAAGCCATCGAACTGGCCCTGGACAACATACGCCGGGGCAAGGGCGGGCCTTTCGCCGCGCTGGTGGTGCGGGACGGCAGAGTGATCGCGCGGGGCACCAACCTGGTGACCTCGATTCATGATCCCACGGCGCACGCGGAGATCGTGGCCATCCGGGAGGCCTGCCGCGCGCTCGACGATTTCCAGTTGTCCGGCTGCGATCTGTACACCACCTGCGAGCCGTGCCCCATGTGCATGGGCGCCATCTACTGGGCGCGCCCGGCGCGGGTCTTTTTCGCCTGCGCCAGCCAGGATGCCGCGGCCGCCGGCTTCGACGATTCCTTCATTTATGACCAACTGCGCGCGCCCCACGAACGGCGCCGGATTCCCATGATTCCGCTGCTGCGGCAGGATGCCCTGCGTATCTTCGCCGAGTGGGAAGCCAAGCCCGACAAAATCAAGTATTGAAACCACGATGAGAACAGCCCTGACCCGCGAATCGACCAGCGACCTGTTTGCCCGCCTGCGGGCGGCCGAAGAATCCTTCGCGCGGCAATATGCGGAGCCACCCGCCCCGCGCCAACCGGTCCACACGGTGTACGGAGGCGCGCACCTCTTTAAGGCCGAGACCTGTCCGAAACTGGGTGCCCTGGCGCGGCGCGCGTTGACCACCCACGCTCCCGACCCCGCCGCGTTCGCGCGAGTCTTCGGGCTGCCGCACCCCGCCCTGGCGGCGACCGTCTACCACCGCGTGCTGGACAAACTCGAGCGCGAGCCGGTGGAGGATTTCCGGATCGATTTCGAGGACGGCTACGGCCACCGGCCGGACGCCGAGGAGGACGGCCATGCGGTGGCGGCGGCGGGGGAGGTGGCCCGCGGCATGGCCGCCGGCACGCTGCCGCCGTTCCTGGGCATCCGCATCAAGCCGCTGAGCGCGGAACTTGGAGAACGCAGCGTGCGCACCCTGGACCTGTTTCTGAGTGCCCTGGCGGAACAGACCGGCGGCCAACTGCCCGCGCCGTTCGTCATCACGCTGCCCAAGGTGCCGATGCCGGAAAGTGTGGCCGCGCTGGCGGACCTGCTGGATCTGCTGGAAGCGCGCTTGGGTCTCGCGCCCGGTGGCCTGAAGATCGAATTCATGGTGGAGACGCCGCAGGTGATCCTGGATGCGCGCGGCGAGTGCGCCCTGCGGCGCCTGGTGGCGGCGGCCCGCGGGCGCGCCCTGGGTGCGCATCTGGGCGCTTATGATTTCCTGGCTGGTTGCGGCATCGCCGCGGAGGTGCAGCATCTGCGGCACCCCGCCTGCGACGCCGTGCGGCACGCCATGCAGGTGGCCCTGGCCGGCGCCGGCGTGTTCCTCTCCGATGGCGCCACCAACATCCTGCCTATCCCCAAACATCCGCGCGCGGATACTCTGGAGCAGAGGGAGGAGAACCAGGCCACCATGGACCGCGCCTGGAAACTGCATTACGATAACGTGCGCCACGCCCTGGCGCAGGGCTTCTACCAGGGCTGGGATCTGCATCCGGCCCAGCTTCCCGCGCGCTATGCCGCGCTCTATGTCTTCTTTCTGGAGCACCTGGAAAGCTCCTCGCGGCGGCTGCGTAATTTTGTAGAGCAGGCGGCCCAGGCCACGCGCATCGGCGAGGTCTTCGACGACGCCGCCACCGGCCAGGGGCTGCTGAATACGTTCCTGCGGGCCATGCAGTGCGGGGCCATCCCGGAAGAGGAGGCCGGCCCCCTGACCGGCCTGACGCTCGCGGAACTGCGCACTTTGTCGTTCGTGAAAATTATTCGCAACCGCATCGCTGTCCGGGAGCGATGTTGAGAGGCCGCGCATCCAAACGAACATGGAATACGTCAACCTTGGACCTACGGGCCTGAAAGTTTCGCGCATCTGCCTCGGCACCATGACCTACGGCTCGAAACGCTGGCGGGATTGGGTGCTGGAAGAGGAGGCGAGCCGCCCCTTCATCCGGCGCGCGCTGGAACTGGGCATCAACTTCTTCGACACGGCGGACATGTATTCGTCCGGGGTGAGCGAGGAGATTCTGGGCCGCGCCCTGAAGGAGCTGGCCCCTTCGCGCGAGCGCCTGGTGATCGCCACCAAGGTGTTCAATCCCATGGGCGACGACCCCAACCAGCGGGGGCTGTCTCGCAAGCATATCCGGCACGCCATCGACCACAGCCTCCGCCGTCTGGGAACGGACTACGTGGACCTGTACCAGATCCACCGCTTCGATCCACAAACCCCGGTGGAAGAGACCCTCGAGGCGCTGCACGAGGTGGTAAAGGCAGGCAAGGCCCTGTACGTGGGGGCTTCTTCGATGTTTGCCTGGCAGTTTGCCCGCATGCTGTACCGGGCCGACGCCCTGCATCTGACGCGTTTCGTCACCATGCAGAACCACTACAACCTGGTTTACCGCGAGGAGGAGCGCGAGATGATTCCGCTGTGCCGCGCGGAGGGTATCGGGTTGCTGCCCTGGAGTCCGCTGGCGCGAGGCTTTCTGGCGGGGAACCGCCGGCCGGACGGGGCGGGGGAGACGGTGCGCGCCAGGACCGACGACTACGCGCGCCAGTTGTACGATCAGCCCTCGGATTTTTCCGTGGTGGACCGTCTGAGCGAGATTGCCCGCCGGCGCGGCGTTCCCAACGCGCAGGCGGCGCTGGCTTGGGTGCTGCACCAGCCGGGCGTGACCGCGCCCATCATCGGCGCGACTAAGATGCATCACCTGGACGACGCCGTAGCCGCCCTCTCGCTCAAGTTGGACACCGCGGAGATACAGGCGTTGTCCGAACCCTACCAGCCGCACCCCGTGCGCGGCCACTTCTGAGGACGCGGTCCGCCCGAATCTGCGATACGCTGAGTGGGCGGAGGTTGGTTCCCATGCGCTCGAAGTGGACTCGTCGTGACTTGCTGCGGCTGGCCGTCACGCTGCCGGCCGGATCCTTTCTTGCCCGGTACAGATCCCTGGCGGCGCCCCTCCGGAACAAGGTCAAAATCAAGTCCATCCGAGCCATGGCCCTGAAGAACATCGCCGGCAACTGCCTGATCCGCGTAGACACCGACGCGGGGCTGAGCGGGTACGGGGAAGCAGGCTCTACCGGACCCATGGCGCGCGCCCGCATCGAAACCATGAAAGGCTTGCTGGTGGGCAAGGATCCGCTGGCCATCGAGGTGCATTTCCACCAGATGACCACGCTGATGCACACCTACATGGCGCACATCCCCACCATCAGCGGTATCGATATCGCCCTCTGGGACCTGGCCGGCAAGATCCTCGATCGGCCCGTGTACCAGCTTCTCGGCGGTCCTTTCCGCATGGCCATTCCCATGTATTCCCACGGCATCGGTGTGAACATGCTGGACCCGGCTTCCTGCCGCGAGTGGGCCGCGCGCGTCAAGGCTGCGCCGGAAGGCTTCACGGCCTTCAAGATGGGCGTGGATCAGCCGGCCGGGGTCCCCGCGGCAAGATTTGCGAACACCCTGGACAGCGCGCAGTTGCGCAACGTGGCCCGGGCCTTCGCCAACGTGCGCGAGGCGGTCGGCCCCGAGATCGACATCGCGGCTCACTGCCACAACGAGTTCGATACTCTCAGCGCCATCGGCGTGGCCAAGGCCATCGAGTCCATGAACCCGCTGTTCCTCGAAGACGCGCTGAATCCTCCGTTTTCGGAAGGCTGGATGGCCTTGCGGCGTGCCACGCGCATCGCCCTGCTTACCGGGGAAAAACTGGAACTGGTGCGCGGCTTCAAGCCGTTCCTGGACCACCAGGCCGTGGACATCGTGCACCCGGACCTCGCCTTCGCGGGCGGATTGACGGGCGTGAAGAAGATCGCCGATTATGCCGCGCTGACCCGCACGCCGGTGGCGCTCCACAACGTTGGGTCGCTGGTGCTATGCTACGCCAACGCGCACTTCGCCGCCTCGATCCAGAACTTCTACCGCTCGGAGAGCGCCCTGGGCCGGGCGAACCATTACGTGGAGAGCATGGCCGCCAGCAATCCGCCGGAGGTGCGCAGGAGCCTGCTGAAGGTGCCGGACGCGCCGGGCTTGGGGGTGGACCTGAATCCGGATGTGCTGCGGGCCAACCTGGCGGAGGGCGAAACATTTTGGGCGTAGCAGAAACTTGCCGAGCCGCGACCGTAAGGGAGCGGTGTTTTACCGCGAAGGACACCTGAACCGATGAGCGTTTCATTACGGGAGCAATTTTTCTCCCAAGGCTATTGTTGTCTCGAGGACGTGATTCCGGAAAGCGAGATCGCTGCGGTGTGCGCGAGCGTTGAGCGCGACGTCTATGCGAACACGCTGCTGGCGCTGCCTTCCGGATACGTGCCGGGCTTTCTGCGCTTCAACCAGGCGCTCGCCCCGTACGTGGCCTCCCCGCGCGTGGTCGGATTTGTGGAATCCCTGCTGGGCCCGCACCTGCGCATCTCCATGTTCACCGGCACGGTGAACGGGCCGGGCATCCCGCGTGGCGACCTGCACGCCGACTGGCCCTACAACCAGGCTGGCGCGGCGCGCATTCCCGCGCCCTATCCGGATTGCCTGATGCACGTGGTGACCATGTGGATGCTGAGTGATTTTACCCCGGAGGGAGGCGGCACTATCGTGGTGCCCGGCAGCCACCGGCACCCGGATCATCCCCGCAAGGACGGCCCCATTCAACCGGTGGCCCCCTATCCCGGCGAGAGGCAACTGGTGGGCCGCGCCGGCACGGTGGCGGTGTTCGACGCCCGGCTGTGGCACGCCGTGGCGCCGAATCGCACCGGCCACCCGCGCGTGGCGGCCATCGTGCGCTACGCCCCCTGGTGGCTGAATGTCAATCCCCTCCGTCCGGGCACGGTCGATCGCCAGGAGATCGTGGAAGCGCAGAACGGCAAGGACTCGCAGGTGCCCTCCCTGCCGCGCGGCGTGTTCGAAAAGCTGCCGCCGGAGCTCCAGAAGCTGGTGCGCTATTCGGTAGCCGAGTGAGCGCGGGCATGCAGACACGCCTCCTCGGAAGAAGCGGCATTTGCGTCCCGCGGCTGGGCCTGGGTTGCGCCACCTTCGGCCGCGAAATCGATCAGGCGGCTTCGTTCGCCATCATGGATTACGCGCTGGAACAGGGCATCTGCCTGTTCGATACGGCGGAGGCCTACGGCGGCGGGCAGGCACGGGACTACCGCAAGGCCGCCTTCCAGGTGGACGACGTGCGCGAGGTCTCCGGCGAGCATCACTCCTCGGAAAAGATTATCGGGCGCTGGCTGCGCTCCACCGGCGCGCGCGAGCGCATCGTGCTGGTAAGCAAGGTCTCCTCCAACTTCACGCGCCGCCACGTGCGCGAAGCGCTCCAGGCCAGCCTGGAGCGGCTCCAGACCGATTACCTGGACGTCTATCTGTTCCACAGCTTCGATCCCTCCAGTCCGCTCGAAGAGGCTCTCGAGGCTATGGCAGAGGCTCGCCAGGCCGGGCTGATCCGCTGCGCCGGTTGCAGCAATTTCAGCGGCGCACAGCTTCGCGATGCCCTGGAGACTGCCCGCCACCGGGGCCTGCCGCGCCTGGAAGTGACCGAGGCGAACTGCAACCTGGCGGCACGCGAGGCGGAGGCGGACCTGCTCCCGCTGTGCCGCGAACAGCAGATCGGCTTTCTCGGCTACAGCCCCCTGGGCGCCGGTTTCCTTACCGGCAAATATGCCGGCGGCCGCGCCGCGCTCCCGCCGGGATCCCGCTTCCACGTGATTCCCGGCCACGCCGACGTTTACTTCCACGAACGCAATTTCCGCGTGGTGGAAGATCTGCACCGGACTGCGGCGCAATGTGGCGTGCCGGCCGCGCGCCTTGCCATCGCCTGGGTGTTGGCGCATCCGGATGTGACCAGCGTGCTATGCGGTGCGCGAAATATTAGCCACCTGGAGAATGCGCTGGCCGCAGCCCGCCTGGAACTCCCCGCGACCTGGCCCGCCGAACTGCACCCGGCATAACGAACCGCGAGACAAACTCATGCTGGCATCTACACTGAAAGAACGGCTCCGCTCCCGGCAACTGACCATGGGGCCGCTGCTCTCCTTCGATTTCTGGCCTGGCTACCTGGAGATTTTCAAAGCGGAAGGCATGCACTATGCCGTGCTGGACCTGGAGCACGGTTCCGCCACCCTGGCGCAGGTGGAAGACCTGTGCCGCGTGGCCCGCCTGCTGGATTTCCCCTTGATCGTGCGTCCCGAAGCCAGCGTCTACCACCTGTTGCGCAAGTACCTGGATATGGGCGCGGCCGGATTCATGCTGCCCTGGGTGGAGTCGGAAGAGCAGCTTTCGACCGCGCGCGATGCCCTGTTCACGCCGCCGCGCGGCCGGCGCGGACCGGGCGGCCCCGCAGTCTTCCACAACCGCACGCTGGACCGCCAGGGCTGGGACGAAATCGAGCGCGATCTGTTCCTCATGCCGCAGATCGAGACCTCCGCCGGCCTGGAGAAGGTAGCGCAGATTGCCGCCACACCCTGGGTGGACGCCACCATGCTTGGCCCGTACGACCTCTCGCTGAATCTGGGCCACTGCGGCGAGATGGACCATCCCGAAGTCGTAGATGCCATCCAAGCCGTGCATGACGCCTCCGCCGGAGTAGGCAAGCCCTGCGGCATGGTGATCGCGACCGCCGAACAGGCGCGCTTCTGGATGGCGCGGGGCTTCTTTTTCTTCATTACCGGCGAGGTCAGCTATCTGGCGCGGCAGCAGGCCCGCAGCCTGGTTCGCCAAATGCAGGAGTTCCAGGCGGGAGGGAAGTAGGACGGCGCTCTATTCGCCGGAAACCTGCCGGATGCGGGTGGTGAGCCAGACCGCCGACAGCGCCATGGCCAGGCCGAAACTGAAGCTCGCGCCGAAGCCGAAGTGATCCGCCAGGTAGCCGAACAGCGCTGGCGAGAAGCTCGAGACCGGCTGCGCCAGGGTCAGCAGCGAGATGTTCCGCGCCGTAGTCTCCGGGCGCGAGAGGGAGACGCCGTAGTTGGGAATGTAGGCGCCGCCCAGCTCGCCCGCGCCCAGAAATCCGAACGCCAGCAGAAAGGCGTAACCCGGCGCCGCCCATCCCCACACCGTTCCCGCGGCCAGCAGCAGCGAGGCGGTCATCACGCTGGCCCGCAGGCTGCCGCGCAGGGCGATCGAGCCTAGCAGGTACCCGCCGAGGGATTTGCACCCGAAGCGGATGGCCATGATCAGGCCGGAAAATTCCTTGGGGTCCCGCCCGATGGCTTGGCGCGTGTACAAAGACAGGTTCGGGGTGATCGAGAGAGCGCAGTTCCACAAGGTGTAGACCACGAACAGCAGGACCAGCGGCCGGGAACTGGCGTAATCCCGAACGCTCCCGGCCAGGTGCCGCAGGAGGGGCGGCCGGGGCTCTTCCGCAACAGGCGCGAGCTGGAAGAGGAAGCTGAAGGCCGTCACCCCGGCCATGCACACGAAGCCCACCGCGTAGAGCAGCGCGAAGTCGTCGGGAAAGCGCACCCCGTGCAAGCCGCCATTCAGGATCCACTGCGCCCCCAGCGAGCCGATCACCGCAAAGAGGGGAGTCAGAAAGTACGTCCGCTTGAAGGCGCGGTTCCGGCCCTCCTCTGTGGTGCCGCGCGCCAGGCACTGAAAGGTGAAGACCTGCGCCGTGGAGGCGGTAAAACCTTGCAGCAGCCCTTGTAGCACCAGGACGGTGAGCGGAATCCACGGCGGCAGGTTGGTGGCCAGCGTCAGACACACCAGCCCGAGGAAGACGGCCGTCAGTCCGTTGGCCCAGCACAACACCGCGCGCTCCAGCCGGTGCGGCACCGTGAGCGAGAGCAGCAACGGCGCGAATCCGCCCAGCAGATAGGTGGCCGAAGGCAGGTTGGCGATCGTGGCGTTGGAGCCCAGCTTGTCGCACAAAGCCGCCTGTACCACTCCGATGTAGGAAACCGGTGCCGCCAGGTAGATCAACAAGTACATCAGCAGGTACAGCAGCCCGTTGCGGCGGTTCATCGCGGGCGTGATGACGAGCGGCTTCATCAGCTCGATCAGCTCACTGTCTCGGCGCTGTAGCGGGCGATCAATCCGGTCCGCACCGCGCGGCGGTAGACGCGGGTGAACACCCAGCACGCCAGTGCCAGGTCCAGCAGGGCCAGGCCCACGCCCAACGCCAGCGCCTCACCCGGCACGGTCCTGCCGGCGATGATCTTCCGCAGGCTCTCGAAGACGTACGCGGGAGGCAGCAGGTACGCGACGTCCTGCATCCATCGGGGTAGCGTGTCGAGCGGATAGAAGACTCCGGCGAACGGCGAAACCAGCGCCGGAATCGGCCAGACGAACCATTCCGCGGCCGGTCCCAGCCGCAGCACGAGGGAACTTCCCAGGACGCCCAGCGCGATCCCGAACAGAAACAGCGCCAGCAGAAATGGGATCAGCAGCAGGCCGAACCCGAAGAAGGACAAGCCGAACACCAGGCTCGCCATGGCGATCATCACCGCCAGTCCGACCGAGCTCGTGAGGATGCTCGAGAGCACTAGGCCGCTCACGTACTCGGCGATCGAAAGCGGCGTGGCGAAGATGTTGAGAAAGTTGCGGGACCAGACGTCCTCGAAGAATGCGGTGGTGACTCCCTGCATCACGCGGATAAAGAAATCCCATAACAGCACCGCTCCGAGCAGCGCCGGCACGAAATTGAAGCCGGGCGGCGCGACCGTATTCAGGTACCGGCTGATGAAACCCCACAGCACCATGTCGATGGCTACCCACGCGAAGAGCGGAATAAAACGCGCCGGGCTGCCGCGCACCAGGTAAAGCTGGCGGAGCACGATTGCCGCGATGCGCCGCAGGTGCGCCGCGCTCATCGTTCCTCCAGGGAGAGCGGTTCGCGCGCCACGGCGATGAACAACTCCTCCAGGTTTTCCCGCCCGTATTCCTGCGGAAGCGTCTTGGGATCCCCTTCCAGCAGGATCTTGCCGTGCGAAAGGAACAGCACCCGGTCGCAGACTTCCTGCACTTCGTACATGTTGTGCGAGGTCCACAGCACGCCGCCGGCGCCCTCGGCGGCGAAGGCGCGGATTTTGGCGCGGATCTCGCGCGCCGTGGCGGGGTCGAGCGACGCGGTGGGCTCGTCGAGCAGCAGCAGGTTCGGGGCGTTGAGCATGGCCTTGGCGAGACACACCCGGGTTTGCTCGCCGGAGGAGAGCAGGCCGCATTTGGTGTCCCGGAACCCGGTGAGATCGAACTGCTCGAGCAGCGCCGGGATGCGGCTCGCGAGATCGCGGACGCCGTAAATCATGCCGAAAATTCGCAGGTTCTGAGACACCGTCAGGTTTCCGGGCAGGGGCGCGTACACCGCCGCGAAATTGGTGTGCTGGAGCGCCTGCCGCCGGCGCCGGGTAATGTCCAGTCCCTCGATCCGGATGCTTCCCCCGCTGGGCTCCAGCACGCCGAGGATCATGTTAATGGTGGTCGTCTTGCCCGCGCCGTTGGGTCCCAGCAAGCCGACAATCTCGTTGCGGCCCACCTGGAAGGAGATGCCGTCCACCGCGGCGAGGTCCCCGTAGACCTTGCGCGCGTTGAGGACCGCGAGGACCTCACGAGGGGAATTCGTTACCGGCATTCGTTCGTGCGGACCAGTCTAGCGTACCGTGCGTCGTTCCTGCCGCGAAGCCGGTAATCGACGTTGCGACTAGGCAGTGAGGTACTGTTCCAGGCGCCACTTGGAGTCTTTCAAGTCGCGCGGCATTTCCGCGGCTGGTGCGCCGATTTCGAGCATCAGGACACCCTGATAACCGATCCGCCGAAGCAAGCTGATCAGGCGGGGATAATCCACAAAGCCGGTTCCCAGGGGCTTGTGCTCCTTCCAGGTCTGCGGATCGATGTCGTGCACGTGCAGATGAAAAACCTTTTCGCGTAACTGCTCGATGATCGACAGGGTCGTGTCGTTGTACGCGCGCCTGCCCTCCGGCGTCGCGCGCTGCTCCGGCTTGACTCGGGCGAGCAGTTCCTCGTAGCGCGACTGATGGCCCACGTCGATGGTGGCTCCCACCCAGGGATGGTTGACTTCCTTCACCAGCCGCACGAACTCGTGGACCGAGCGCGGATATCCGGTCTCCATGGCGAGACGGACCTGGTGCTTGCCTGCCAGATCGCCCCAATGACGAAAGCGGTCGAGCATCACGCGCCAGCCTTCTTCCTGGGTGTATCCGGTGGGCTCGATAGGGTGCACGACGGCGACCTTGGCGCCGAAGTACGCCGCGCCTTCCAGTGCAACCTCCACCTCGCGCGCCGAGGACTGCCAGGATGCGGCGTCGAAGTAGCGCAGGCCGGCATAGGGCAGATGCGCGGTGACTTCCTGAAACGGCTGAAGAGCTTGCAGGATGCGCCGCTTCACATCCGCCGCGAGCCGGTCGAACTGAAACCCGGGAAAGCGGCCCGGAGCGGGCTCCGGCACGCCCATGGCGTGGATTTCGATGACCGGAAATCCCAGATCACGCAGCAGGGAGATGGCTTCGAAGAGCCCGTAGCCGGCGATTGCCGTATTGGCGCCCAGGGATATCCGGCCGGCAGACGCGCCGCGAAGCCCGGACGCCGCGTATGCCGCGGCTCCGGCCAGCAAAGCGCGGCGGGTCAGGAGTTGGTGTCGCGCCATATTAAAAACGTACACCGGCTCCGGGGCATTGGGGGAAATCGCGCACCACGAATCTTCCCTTGGGCCGTGAGACCCAGGCCGGCGATCCTCTCGCCACTTGCATCTCATTTGCATCAGGCGTCTTAGCGGGAAGGGTCTGCTTGGGCAGCGAATTGCTCTTATGCGCTTCGCGGCCTGGAGGGTATTATGCGCGGAATGAATTCATTTTTCATCCTATTTGTGCTGGCCCTGGCTGGAGGCGCGGGCATCGCCTCGGCCCAGATGACCGTGGTCAATGGCGCTTCGTTTGATTCCACTCAACCAATGGCTCCGGGGTCGTTTGCCACGATATTCGGCCAGAACCTGTGCGGCCAGACGGCGGCCGGGAATTGGATCGCGCCGGGCCAATTGCCCACCTCGCTCGGTTCCTGCTCGGTGGCCGTGAACGGTATGCCGGCCATGCTGCTCTACGTGTCGCCCGGGCAGATCAATTTCGTGGTGCCGCAAAACCTGGGGCCGGGCTCGGGCAGCGTCGTGGTGAACAACGGCTCTCAGGCGCTATCCGGGACGATGATGGTGGGGCAGGCCGGCCCCGGCATCTTCGCCATGAGCGGCATGGGAGTGGGCGAGGGCGCCATGCTGCATGGAACCATGTGGTCGGCCGGACCGTTTAGCACCACGACCAACGGCCAGGCGACTCCGGTCGCCATGTTCTGCACGGGGCTGGATCTTTCCACGAAGCCGGCCGTTTCCATCGGCGGCATGATGGCCGATGTGACCTGGTCTGGTAACGCGCCGGGTTATGTGGGCCTCCAGCAGATCAACATCAACCTGCCCGCCGGTGCCGCTGGGAGTGGCCGCGCGCCGGTCATGGTGACGTCGGACGGGCAGGGGAGCAACGTGACGTTCATGACCATCCTGCCCACCAATGCCATGATGCAGGGCATGCCGGGATGGGGATCGGGCATGATGCTGGGAGAAAACGCGCCACGCGCGCACGAAGTCAGCTTCCTGGCGGCGAACCCGGCGAACAACACCGCTCTGGTCACCGACGAAAACGACGATGTGGTGCGTGTGATCTCGCTCGATTCCGGCTCTACCACCGCCACCATCACGCTGCCGCAGGGCTCGCAGGCGCACGAGATCGCGGTCAACGCCGCGGGCACGCTCGCGGCAGCCACGCTGAGCGCCAAGGGTTCGGTCGCGCTGATCGATCTGAAACAAAACCAGGCAGCTGCGGTCGTCGCCACGGGCAACTATCCCAGCCATGTGGTCTTTTCCGGCGCGAACTTGCTGGTTACGAACGGCGCCGGTGGCACGGTTTCCGTGATCGATACCAACGCGCGGGCGGCCACGCAAACGATTCCGGTAGGCTTCGGGCCGAGCGGCATTGACGCCTCCGCTACTGTGGCCGTAGTCGCGAATTTCCAGGCGGGATCGCTCTCGCTGATTAACCTGGTGAACTACAGCGTAACGCCCGTTTCGCTGCCGGCGGGCGCGCGGCCGTACGACGTGGCCGTTTCAGCAGCCGCGAACAAGGCGGTCATCACCACTCCCATGTCGAGCGGGTTTCTCATCCTCGATCTCGGCACGCGGGCCATCACTGCCGTCGACACCGGGGTCTGGAACACCATGGGGCCTGGCTCCGTGGTCACCAACGGCAGCCTGGCTTACCTGGCGAACCCGATGACGGCTAGTGTGACTGTGGCCGACCTGGCCGCGGGGAAAGTGGTCAAAACCTTCCCGGTGGATCCCGGGCCACGGGCCCTGGCGGTGAACCCCAATAAGAATCAACTGCTGGTGCTGGCCGAAGGCACGGGCACGCTGGACGTGGTGGACCTGGGCAGTTCCTCAATCGTCTCGCGTCTCAACGCGGGTGCCACCGAGCGCCAGGGAACCTGGGCACTCCCGGTGGTTTCCTCGATTTCACCCAACTCGGCGCAAGCCGGCGCGTCGTTTACTCTGACCATCGCAGGCGCCAATTTCCAGGGCGTGAATGACCTGGAGTTCGAGTTCGCCGGGCTGTCATCCGGCGGTGGAATGATGGGCGGCGGCATGGGCTCCGGCATGGGCCCGGGCATGGGAAGCGAGGACCCGAATATCAAAATCTCGAACGTGCAGGTGAACTCCGCCGGGACGCAGATTACGGCCTCGGTGCAGATTCTCGGCTCGGCCGCGGCCGGCACGCGCGTGATCCGGCTCGAGACCGGGCGTGGAGAGGTGATGGGGCCGATGACGGCGAACCTGTTCACCGTGACCAGGTAGCCGGCTTCACCCCGCCGCCCGCACTGCGGCGCGGTCGGACGCGGTCATCTTCTCGCAGGCGATACGCAGCGCCAGCCGAGGGGCACGGGCCGCGCGCGGCAGCAGGAAGGCCAGCACCTCTTTGGGCTTGGCCGGATAAGCGTCTTTGAGCAGCCATCCCACGCCCTTGCGCACCATGTCGTCGGCATCGGCCAGAAGCGCGTCTGCCACGCGGAGGATCTCCGCCGTGTGCCGGCCCGCGCGCGCCTCCCGCACCAGCGAGACCGCCGCTGCCCGGCGCTTCCAGCGGTTCTGGGACGCCGTCCAGGGCGGCACCCGTTCGAGCAGCGCAGGCTCATTGCGGATGGCCGCGGCCACCAGGCCCGTGGCCACCCCGTCACAGTGCGCCCAGTTGTGGACGAAGCGATCGATCCATTTCTCGAAAAGCTGGAATTCGCACAGGCCGCACTGCCGGTGAAAGCGCTGGTAGAGGTAGATGGCTACGCCGCCTTCTTCCAGCGTGCCGCCCTTCCAGAGTTCCGTGCACAGCCGGTTGCGCTGGGCGAGCGGCCAGGCGCGGACCTCCCGGTAAAGCTCCTGGGCGATGCGGCGCACGGCCGGCGCGCGCACCCCGTAAAGCGTCGCGGATCCCTGGAAGTAGCGTGCGGCGCCCTCCCGAAACCGCGGCTCGGCCAGCGCCCGGAGTTGGGTGCGGATGGCCTCCAGGTGCGTGTCCATCGCGGTCTGGCTCACTTTCCCACTCTACGCCCCGGCCGAAAAATCCCGAACAGGGGCCTGTCCGCGCAAGGTAAAATGAAAAAAAACGGATTCCCGCCGCATATGAAGCAGCTTGATGCCATTCTGGCAAAGATCTTCGGTACCAAGAATGAGCGCGAGATCAAGGCCATGCGCCCGATCATCGCGGCCATCAATGACTTGGAACCGCAGCTTCAGCAGCTTTCCGATATCGATCTCGCCGCCAAGACCATTGAATTCAAAGAGAAATTAGCTCAGGGGGCCACCCTGGACGACCTGCTCATCGAAGCTTTCGCCGTGGTCCGGGAAGCCGGCCGGCGGGTGCTCAACATGCGCCACTTCGACGTGCAGTTGATCGGCGGCATCGTGTTGCATCGCGGCAAAATCGCCGAGATGAAGACCGGCGAAGGCAAGACGCTCGTGGCCACGCTGCCCGTGTACCTGAACGCCCTGGCCGGCGAGGGCGTGCACGTCGTCACCGTCAACGACTATCTGGCCAAGCGCGACTCGGAGTGGATGGGCCGGCTGTATAAGTCCCTGGGCATGACGGTGGGGGTCATCATTCATGACCTGGACGACGACGAACGCCGCGAAAGCTACCTCCGCGACATCACCTACGGCACCAACAACGAGTTCGGCTTCGACTATCTCCGCGACAACATGAAGTTCCGGCTGGAGGATTGCGTCCAGCGCGGACACCAGTACGGCATTGTGGACGAGGTGGACTCGATTCTGATCGACGAGGCCCGCACGCCGCTGATCATTTCCGGCCCCAGCGAGGAATCCACCGACAAGTATTACAAGATCAACCGCATCATCCCCAAGCTAGTCCGCGGCGAGGTTATCGAGGGCAAAGAGCCCGGCGAAAAATACACCACCGGCGATTACACCATCGACGAAAAGCATCGCGCCGCCGGGCTCACCGAGGAGGGCGTCAGCAAGGTAGAAAAGCTGCTGGGAATTCCCAATCTCTACGACCCGGCCTACATCGAGATCAATCACCACGTGCAGCAGGCCCTGAAGGCCCACGTGCTGTTCCTGCGCGACCGCGACTACGTGGTCAAGGACGGCGAGGTGATTATCGTGGACGAGTTCACCGGCCGCCTCATGCCCGGAAGGCGCTGGAGCGACGGTCTGCACCAGGCCGTGGAAGCCAAAGAGGGCGTCAAGATCGAACGCGAAAACCAGACCCTGGCAACCATCACTTTCCAGAACTATTTCCGCATGTACAAGAAGTTGGCCGGCATGACCGGTACGGCGGAAACCGAGGCGGCGGAATTCCAGAAGATCTACAACCTCGATGTGACCGTGATCCCGACCAACCGTGCCTTGCTACGCATTGAGCACCCGGATATCGTCTACCGCACCGAGGAAGAGAAGTTCCGTAACGCCGCCAAGCAGATCAAGCAGCTCAACGAAACCGGGCAGCCGGTGCTGGTGGGCACCATCTCGGTGGAGAAGTCGGAAAGACTCTCCGGCCTGCTGAAGCGTATGGGCGTGAAGCACGAAGTGTTGAACGCCAAGAACCATGAGCGCGAGGCCCATATCGTGGCCCAGGCGGGCCGCAAAGGCGCGGTCACGGTTTCCACCAACATGGCCGGCCGCGGCACCGACATTCTGCTGGGCGGCAACCCCGAATTCCTGGCGCGCGAAGCCGCCCGCAAGCAATCCAAGGATCCCGACCTGATGCCTAAGGAGGAGTGGCAGGAACTCCTCGCGAAGTACAAGACCCAGACCGACGCCGAGCACGACGAGGTGGTCGGCCTCGGCGGGCTGTTCATTCTGGGCACCGAGCGGCACGAGTCGCGGCGCATCGACAACCAGTTGCGCGGCCGCGCCGGGCGCCAGGGCGACCCCGGCGCCTCGCGCTTTTACCTCTCCCTGCAGGACGATCTGCTACGGATCTTCGGCGGGGAACGTATGCAGCGGCTCATGCTGCGTCTGGGCATGGAGGAGGACGTGCCCATCGAATCCCGCCTGATTACCAAGCGCATCGCCGCCGCCCAGGAAGCCGTCGAGGTCCAGAACTTCGAGTCCCGGAAGCACATCCTCGAATACGACGACGTCATGAACAAGCAGCGCCAGGCCGTCTACGGCATGCGGCGCCAGTTGCTCGAGGGAGCGGATCAAAAAGAGCGCGTCATGGAAATGGTGCGCGGGCTGGTGCAATCTTTCATCGATAACCGCTGCCCCGAAAGCGCCCATCCCGACACCTGGGACATGAATTCGCTCAAGACGGACGTCCTCAGCCAGTTTGGAGCCAAAATCGATACCGCCGAACTAGCCCGCATGAACCGCACCGAGATGGAAGACGCGATCTTCGACCGGCTCATGCAGAAGTACCAGGAAAAAGAAGACCTGGTGGGCGCCGACATCATGCGGCAGACTGAGCGCATGATCATGCTCCAGGTGATCGACGACCAGTGGAAAGACCACCTGCTCTCCATGGATCACCTCAAGGAGGGCATCGGGCTGCGCGGCTACGGGCAGAAAGACCCCCTGGTGGAGTACAAGAAAGAGTCGTTCATCCTCTTCCAGGACATGATGGACCGGATCGAAGACGAGTCCATCCGCTACCTGTTCTTCCTGCAGGTGGCCGCCGAGCAGGGGCCCGGACTCCGGCCGTCCCCCGTGCTGCCTTTCCCCACCGACGAGGAGGAGGAAGAGGAAGAAGAGGAGAGCGCCGCGGCGGAAGAGCAGCGTAAACTCGCCGCCCAGACCTCCATCCAGGACTTCACCCGTAACATCCAGCGGAAGAAGGACAAAGAGCTGGCGGACCTGCAGTTCGCGGGCGGCAACGGCGGCGCCAGCACGCAGAAGCAGGTCATTAAGGGGGAGAAGGTCGGCCGCAACGACCCTTGTCCATGCGGCAGCGGCAAGAAATATAAGAAGTGCCACGGCGCGTAATATGAAACGGTTGGCGGTCTTCCTGTTGCCGGCCCTCGCTTGGGCGGCAATCTGGCCGGAGAATTTTGGCGCCTTCCACCGGGTGTCCGCGCAGGCGGCGGCTCTCACCGAGCCGGCTTTGTGGGAGGAGTTTGGCTTCCAGGCCGGCGAGACGGCCCGGTACGCGTCGGCGGGCGCCAAGTTTACCGGCACCGCTTGGCGGCTGCAGGACCCTACGGGCGCGCTGGCGGCCTTCGAGTGGCAACGGCCGGCGGATGCCAAACCATCGTCTCTAGCCAAGCTGGCCGTGCAAACTGCCAAGGGCGTTCTTCTAGTGCACGGTAACTACCTGTTCGCCTTCGACGGCTACCAGCCGCAGGTGAGCGAGGTGGCGGCGGTGATCGAGAACTTGCCCAATCTGGACGATTCGCCCCTCCCGGTGCTTCCCAGCTACCTTCCCTCGGGGAATCTGGTGGCCAATTCCGAACGCTACATTCTGGGTCCGGCGGCGCTGGCGAAATTCGAGCCGGGTGTGCCTCCTTCCACGGCTGCGTTCCACCTCGGGGCGGAAGCCCAAATGGGAACGTTTCATACGGCCGCCGGGGACATGCGGCTGGCGATCTTTAATTACCCCACCCCGCAGATCGCCAGGCAGCAGGTCCAGGAGTTCCAAAAGCTACCCAGCGCCATGGCTAAGCGAAGTGGACCCCTCGTAGCCGTGGTGCTATCTCCACCGGACCGGGATGCGGCGGAAAGACTGCTGGCTCAAATCCGCTATCAAGCCGCCGTGACGCTCAGCGAGCGCGTCCCCACGCGCCGGGACAACATCGGCAATTTGATCATTAACGCATTCATTTTAATAGGGATTCTCCTGGCTTTCTCGGCTGTTGCGGGGATCACCATGGGGGGCTTGCGCGTGCTGCTGCGGCGCGGTGGCAAGGGCGTCGAGGAAGACCCCATGATCCTCCTGCACCTGGAAGATCGCTGATTGGGTAAGCCATCCCTTTTGTTGGCCTTAGACTTGAAACATCTGCTCCAAACAGACCCTTTTTCCTGGTTTTCGCACCGCCTGTGGAAAACTTCGATGGAGTTAAGCGATTGCGGATCATGATGTTACAGCGGAAAATTTTGAGCGGGATTTTTACTTGACTTGAGACGCCGGGGGAAATAAGATCCAACTACAAAAGTTTTTGACGGTTGCGATTCCGTCGAAACTGATTCTCCCATCGAACATCACCCTGGTAGAACAGGGAAACGAATGCTCACCCTCCGGGGTGAGCATTTCTATTTTGTAGGAAACACATCCTGTTACACTGGGAATCATGCACCCGCCCACGCCCAAGAGGCACGCCCAGGAAGCCGGTTGGCGCGTGCGGCTGGCTTCCTTGCGCAATCTCCGGCCGCTGGTTGGCATGGTGTGGGAGAGCAGCCCGGGGCTGGCTGCCGCCACGACCCTCCTAAGGCTCGTCAGGGCACTGCTGCCGCTGGCCATGCTCTGGGTCTCCAAGCTCATCCTGGACGGTGTAGTGGCCTGTATTCTGCGAAAAAACGGACATCCCGCGGCCGTCTGGGAACTGGTCTTCCTGGAGTTCGGTCTGGCCATCCTGAGCGACGTCCTGGGCCGGGCGAACACGCTCACCGACAGCCTGCTGGGCGACCGCTTCACCAACCGCATCAGTGTGCGGCTGATGCGGCACGCCGCCCAACTGGACCTGGCGCACTTCGAAGATCCCGTTTTCTACGACAAGTTGGAGCGGGCGCGCCGGCAGACCACCGGGCGGCTGGGATTGCTGGGGGCCCTGCTGAGCGTGTGCCAGGACAGCATCAGTTTGGCCTCGTTTTCGATCGGCTTGGTGGTCTTTTCGCCCTGGCTGGTGCTGCTCCTGGTAGCGGCGATCATCCCCGCTTTCCTCGGGGAGACGCACTTCACCACGCTGGCGTACTCGGTGCTCTACCGCTGGACTCCTCAGCGCCGGCAGCTCGACTATCTGCGGCTGTTGGGGGCAAGCAATCAGAGCGCCAAGGAGGTAAAGATTTTCGGCCTGGGTAGCCACCTGGCTCATCAATATGATGAGGTTTCCGAGCGTATCTATCAGGAAAACAGGAAGCTTGCCGTGCGGCGCGCCACCGTGGGCTCCGCCCTCAACCTGATCTCCACAGGTGGCTATTATGGCGCCTACGCGGTGGTCTTGGCGCGCACGCTGGCGGGCACCCTGACGGTCGGGACGTTCACCTTCCTGACCGGGGCATTCTCCCGCTCGCGGGCTTACATCGAAAAAATCCTGGCCAGCTTTACGGACATTTCCGAGCAGGCGCTGTTTCTGAAGGATCTCTTTGAGTTCTTCGACATGCAGCCTTCGATCCGCTCGGTTCCGGGCGCTGTTCCGGCGCCGCGTCCCATACGCGACGGGTTCGAGTTCCAGGGGGTTGGCTTCGCCTATCCGGGTTCGGACCGGCTGGTGGTCAAGAACATCGAGTTTCGCCTGGAACCCGGCCAAAAAATCGCGCTGATCGGGCAGAACGGTGCCGGCAAGACCACGCTGGTCAAGCTGCTTGCCCGGCTCTACGATCCGACGCTGGGGCGCATCCTGCTGGACGGCGTCGATCTGCGGGAGTACGACATCGAGGACCTCCGCCGGGAGATCGGCGTGATCTTCCAGGATTACATGCGTTATGAGATGTTAGTCAGAGAAAACATTGGATTTGGAAAGATCGAACAGCTCCCGGATACGGCCCGGATCGAAGCCGCAGCGCGGAAGAGCCTGGCGTGGCAACTGATCGAGAAGCTGCCCCGGGGCTACGACCAGATGGTGGGACGGCGGTTCGAGGGCGGCGTGGATCTTTCGGGCGGCGAGTGGCAGAAGCTGGCCCTGGCCCGCGCCTACATGCGCGACGCCCAGTTGCTCATCCTGGACGAGCCCACCGCCACCCTGGATGCGCGTGCCGAGTACGAGGTGTTCCAACGATTTGCGGATCTCACCCGCGACCGCATGGCGGTGCTCATCTCGCACCGTTTCTCCACCGTGCGGATGGCGGACCGGATCCTGGTGCTCGCGGATGGGGAGATTCGAGAGCAGGGTACCCATCCCCAGTTGGTGGCGCTCGGCGGCCGCTACGCCGAGCTGTTCGAGCTTCAGGCGGCAGGTTATCGATAAGGTTGAAACGGAATGACTGATAAGAAATTGCGAGTGATCCCCCTGGGGGGCCTCGGCGAGTTCGGCATGAACATGGCGGCTCTCCAGTACGGGGATGACATCCTGGTGATCGACTCCGGAATGATGTTTCCGGAGGACGAACTGTTGGGCGTCGATCTGGTGATGCCCGACCTGACCTTTCTCAACGAAAATCACGAGCACGTGCGCGGCTTGGTCCTGACGCACGGCCACGAAGATCACATCGGGGCGGTGCCCTATTTCCTCTCGGAACTCGACGTTCCTGTCTATGGCACGCCCTTTACCCTGGCGCTGGTCGAGCGCCGCCTGGAAGAGTACGAACTGGAGCACGAGCCGCGGCTGAATGCGGTGCATCCGGGGCAGAAGCTGGAAATCGGCCCGTTTACAATCGAGTTCATCCGCGTCACGCACTCCATCGTCAGCGCGGTGGCTCTGGCCATCACGACTCCGCTGGGGGTGGTGATCCATACCGGCGACTTCAAGGTGGACCCGACTCCCACCGACAACGAACTGTTCGATTTGCATACTTTGGCGGACTACGGGAAACGCGGCGTGCTCTTGCTCCTGTCGGATTCGACCAATTCCGACCGGCCGGGCTACACCGAGTCCGAACGCGCTGTGCGGCCCCGCATGGAGGAGATCTTCAACCGGGCGGACAGCCGTATTATCGTCTCTTGTTTCAGTTCTTCCATCCATAGAATTCAACTAATACTTGATATTTCGCGGGAGCTCGGGCGGAAGGTTGCGATCCTGGGCCGCAGCATGGTCAGCGTCAGCGAGATCGCGCACTCTCTGGGGCTGCTGCACATCCCGGACGGCATCCTGATCCGGCCCCAGGACGTGATGGACGCCCCGCCGGGAGAGGTCACGGTCCTGATTTCCGGGACGCAGGGCGAACCCATGTCCGCCCTGGCGCGGGTGGCCGTGGATAACCACAAGCATGTGAGCGTGAAGCCGGGCGACACGGTGGTCCTGAGCGCCCGCATCATTCCGGGCAACGAGAAATCCATCTTCCGCATGGTGGATCATATGGCGCGGCGGGGCGCGGACGTCCTCTATGGCAGCATGAACCCGCCGTTGCACGTCTCTGGGCACGCCAGCGTCGAAGAGCTGAAGCTGGTGCTGAACCTGGTGCGGCCGCGGTACTTCGTCCCGATCCACGGCGAATACCGGCAGTTGAGCAAGCACGCCCGGCTGGCCGAGCACCTGCGGCACTCCGGGCTGGAGGAGACCTTCGTGCTGGATTCGGGCGACGTCTTGGAAATCGACGATGAGGGGGCGCGTAAGGCGGGTCGCGTCACCGTGGGTCGGGTCTGCATCGACTCGGGATCGGTGGACGAGGTGGTCGAGGAAGTGGTGATTCGCGACCGGCGGCACCTCTCGGAGGACGGCATCGTGCTTCCCATCATTGCCATCAACCGGCACACCGGGCGGGTCGAGACGCTACCGGAGATCGTGAGCCGGGGTTTCGCGCTGGCCGAAGACGGGTCGGATTTCCTGCAAACGGCGCGGCAGGTGGTGGCCAGAACTCTGGAGGCCTCCAACCCGGAGGAGAAGACCGATTGGGGCGTGATGAAAGAGAAGGTGCGGGCAGATTTGAAGCGGTACATTCAGAAGCAGACCTCGCGGCGGCCTTTGGTGATGCCCGTGGTCCTGGAAGTGTGAACCGGTCGTACCTGGAGGACGCCTCTGGGTTCCAGGGGCATGCGGAGAAGGTGTTCGCCCCGGCGGACGAAGCCGGGGTGGCGGAGGTCTTGCGCCAGGCTTCGGCCACGGGCAAACCGGTGACGGTGGCCGGGGCGGGAACGGGCGTGACAGGCGCCCGCGTGGCTCTGGGGGGCTGGGTTCTGTCTCTCGAGCGGCTGAACCGGCTGGAAGTGCACCCGGGGTTAGCCCGCGCGGAGGCCGCCGTTACGCTTTCGGAACTGCACCGGGCGGCGGGGCAGAGCGGGCAGTTCTACCCGCCGGACCCGACCGAGGCGGCCGCCTCGTTGGGCGGCACCATCGCCACCAATGCCAGCGGCTCGCGCAGTTTTCGCTACGGAGATACCAGGAAGCACGTGCTGCGGCTGCGGGTGGTGCTGGCCGATGGCCGGGTGCTGGACCTGCCCCGGGGTGAGCCTGTGGATTTCGAGGTGCCCGCTATTCCGGCGCCGGCGACCACCAAGCAGACGGCGGGTTACCATCTGCGCCCGGGGATGGACTGGGTGGACCTGTTCATCGGCTCGGAAGGCACGTTGGGGGTGATCACCCACGCCGAACTTAGGCTGCTGCCGGCGCCGGGGGCGCTTCTGGCGGGAGTGGTCTTCTTTCGGGGCGACCGTGCCGCAGTGGCGGCAGTGGAGGACTGGCGTGCCAACGCCCGGGCGCGCATGCTGGAGTACTTTGACCGGCCGTCCCTCGCCCTGCTGCGCGGCAGATTTCCCGAGGTCCCCGAACAGGCGGGCGCCGCCGTGTTGTTCGAGCAGGAGTTGAGCGCGGAGGACGACCCCGAGGTGGAGCGCTGGGCGGAACGTCTGGAAACGGCCGGGGCGCTGGTGGAGGATTCCTGGTTCGCCACGTCGGCGCGCGACCGGGAGCGCTTCCGCAAATTCCGGCACGCGCTGCCCGAAGCGGTAAACGATACCGTGCGGCGCAACGGCTTTCTGAAGATGGGCTCGGACTACGCCGTGCCGCCGGCCCGCAACCTCGAGATGCTGGAATATTACCGCCGCCGGCTGGAGCAGGAATTCGCCGGACGATATGTGATCTTCGGGCACATCGGCGACGCGCACGTGCACGTGAACATCCTGCCGGCTTCCCAGGAGGAATTCGCGCGGGCCCAGGCGCTGATGGTGGAGTTTGCGCGGCAGGCCGTGGCGCTGGGTGGAACGGTGTCGGCCGAGCACGGCCTGGGCAAGCGCAAAGCGCACCTGCTGGCCATCCAGTACACGCCGGAGCACCTGGAGGCCATGAAACAGGTCAAGCGGCGCCTGGACCCGCAGTGGCTGCTGGGCAGAGGAACGCTTTGGCCAGCGGAGTAGAAGCGCGGCGCGTCCGCATACGGCTACGCGGGATTGTGCAGGGGGTAGGGTACCGGCCGTTCGTCTACCACCTGGCGCGGGAACTGCAACTGGGCGGCTGGGTGCTCAACGCGTCGTCCGGGCTGTGGGTGGAAGTCGAGGGGCCGGGGGCCGCGGTGGATGGCTTTCTGGAGCGGGTCCGGACGGAGGCGCCGCCGCTGGCGCGCATCGAAGAGATGACGGTCGTGGATGCGCCCCTGGCCGGCGGCGCCAGCTTCGTGATCCGCGAGAGCGTGGCCGAGGAGGGCGAGTTCGTGCTGGTCTCGCCGGATGTGGCCACCTGCGCGGACTGCCTGCGCGAGCTCCGCGGCCCGGCCGATCGGCGCTACCTCTACCCGTTCACCAACTGCACCAACTGCGGGCCGCGCTACACCATCATCCAGGACATTCCCTACGACCGGCCCAAGACCACCATGGCGCGCTTCCGTATGTGCCCGGCGTGCCAGGCGGAGTATCAGGATCCGAATGACCGGCGGTTCCACGCGCAGCCGAACGCCTGCCCCGCCTGCGGGCCGCGGCTTTCGTCCGGCTTGGAAGAAGCACGGCGGCTGCTGCGAGACGGCCGCATCCTGGCCGTCAAGGGATTGGGCGGCTTTCACCTGGCCTGCAATCCGGCCGATGCGGCGGCCGTCGAGCGGCTGCGGGCGCGCAAGCGACGCGGAGACAAGCCCTTCGCGCTGATGGCCCGCGACCTCGAGGCGGTTGAACGGATCTGCCATGTCTCCGAGGAAGACCGGCGGTCGCTCACGAGCGAACGGCGGCCCATCGTAGTGATGCCTCGCCGCGAGGACTCCGGGCTCTCCCCGGCGCTGGCGCCGAACGACCGGACCCTGGGTGTGATGCTGCCCTATACGCCGCTGCACCACCTGCTGCTCGATGATCCCGCGCTGCCGGTGCTCGTGATGACCAGCGGGAATATCGCCGAGGAGCCCATCGTGACCTCCAACCAGGAGGCGCGGGAACGGCTGGCCGGCGTGGCCGACGGGTTTCTGGATCACGACCGCGATATCTATATGCGGGTGGACGACTCGGTGGTGCGGACCTTCGAGGGCCGCGAGCGCCTGCTGCGTCGCTCCCGCGGCTACGCGCCTGAGCCCATCGACCTGGGAATGGAGGTGGCCGGGATCCTGGCCTGCGGCGCCGAATTGAAAAATACCTTCTGCCTGAGCAAGGGCCGGTACGCCGTGCTGAGCCAGCATATCGGCGACCTGGAAAACTACGAGACCCTGGTCTTCTTCGAGGAAACGCTGGCCAATCTGAAGAAGCTGTTCCGCGTGGAGCCGCGCGCGGTAGCTTATGATCCGCACCCGATGTATCTGAGCACGCGCTTCGCGCTGGACATTCCGGACCTGCAAAAGATCGCCGTGCAGCACCATCACGCGCACGTGGCCAGTTGCATGGCGGAGAACGGGCTGCGGGGGAAGGTGATCGGGGTGGCATTTGATGGCACCGGCTACGGAACCGACGGGCAGATCTGGGGCGGGGAATTCCTGGTGGTGGATTACAGCGGCTTTGAGCGCCGGGCGCACCTGCGGTACGTGCCGCTGGCGGGCGGCGACGCAGCGGTTCGGCTGACCTGGCGCGCCGCGCTGGGATACCTCACCGATACTTTCGGCGCGGCATCCCCGCCGGCGAGCCTGCCCCTGTGGGAGCAGGTGCCGGAGAAGAAAACGAATGCCCTGCGCGCTCTTCTGGCGCGGGGCGCGGGCACGGTACGGACCTCTTCGTGCGGGCGGCTGTTCGACGCGGTGGCCTCGATCATCGGCCTCCGGCAGGAAGCCAATTTCGAGGCGCAAGCGGCCATCGAACTCGAAACCATCAGCGAGGACGGCTGGGACGGAAGCTACCCCTTCGAGATCGAGAACTCCGAGCCTTGGCAGATCGACCTGCGGCCCACGATCTCGGCCATCGTCGCGGACCTCGGGCGGGAATGCTCGCTGGCCCGGATCGCCGCGGCGTTCCATAGCACGGTGGCGGCGATCATCGTGGAAGTCTGCCGGCGGCTGCGCGCGCTGGAGGGGCTAAACCAGGTCTGCCTAAGTGGCGGCACGTTCCAGAACATGCGGCTGCTGGAGCGCGCAGCGCGCGGGTTACGGAAGCAGGGGTTCGAACTTTTTCTGCACGCCCGGGTGCCGGCCAACGACGGGGGCATCGCGCTGGGACAGGTGGTGGTGGCGAACGCGGTTTTGCGAAACCGATAACATGGAGGAGCGGAAGGGAAGCTTATGCGTCAATTTCGCCGGCTGATTTCGCTCTTCATGGCCATGTTGCTGGCGGGGGCCCTGTTCGCGCGTCCGCCGCGGAAGGTTCTGATCGTGGATGGTCAGAACAACCACGCCTGGCGGGAAACTACCCCGGTGCTGAAAAAGATCCTGGAAGAGACCGGGTTGTTCCAGGTGGATGTGGCCACCTCCCCGCCGGCGGGCGGCGACATGAGCGGCTTCCGGCCGGACTTCGCGGCCTACCGGGCGGTGGTGCTGAACTATAACGGCGATCCCTGGCCGGCCGGGACCAAGGCGGCGTTCGAGAAATACGTGCGCCGCGGAGGCGGCGTGGTGAGCTACCATGCGGCGGACAACGCGTTCCCGGAATGGACCGCATACAACGAAATGACCGCGCTCGGCGGATGGGGCGGCCGGACGACGGAGAAATCCGGCAAGATGGCGCGCTTCCGGGACGGGAAACTGGCCCTGGATAGCGGCCCGGCGAACTGCGGGCATCACGGCGCGCGGCTGCCGTTCGTGGTGACCCTGCGGGACCCGAATCATCCGATCGTGACGGGGCTGCCGCGCGAATGGATGCACGCTGCCGACGAACTGTACGACAGCCTGTGCGGTCCGGCGCAGGATCTGAACGTGATCGCCACGGCGCACTCCGACCCCGCGAACCGCGGCACGGATCAGAACGAGCCCATGCTGATGACTGTACGGTACGGCAAGGGCCGCATCTTTCACACCACGCTGGGGCATGACGTGGCGGCCATGCGGTGCGTGGGCTTCATCGTGACCTTGCAGCGGGGGACAGAGTGGGCGGCCACCGGCAAGGTGACGCAGAAGCTGCCCACGGATTTTCCCACCGCCAGCCAGGTCAGCTTGCGGCAGTGACATCCGGAGCTCCGATTTTGGCGGAGAGGCCCACTCGTGGTGCGCCTTTCTTCGGTTACGGCCTTCGCCAAAGCCGTACATCCCAGCGGACCGGCAAGGGCTCACTCGCCCGAATGCGAGCGAACTCGGGATGTTCCTGGTTCAGCAGAATATTGTGCTCCACCAGCGTCGCCAAAGAGGGAACCATCAGCACCGGCGTGCGCCGCTCGTCATACCATCTGTCGCCAAACGCCCGGGCTGCTTTATAGGAAGGCGCGTCCCACCCCGGGACGTCCCCGGGCGCAATCTCTTCCACGGGCAGACCGGCCGGAATCTCAATCGTGACATAGCCCTGGGTTGACGGTACGTTCCCGGAAGCGTGCACCAAAACTTCCAGCAGAGCACCCGCGTAGGTTTCGGCGGCATAGATCACGCGCCGCCCCGGGGAATTCCAGCGGGCCCCGTAAAGCATCGCGCCACTTCCGTCGAAGATGACATGTCGCATGTCGGCAATCCGGAATGCTCGCAGCGGGCCGCTACGCCGGAAGGCCATAAACGATGCGGGCCATCACCTCTTCGGCCTGCCGCGCGCCTAATTCCGTCAGAGCCGCTTCGAGAGGGGTCTTGCCCCCAATCTCGGGATGCGGAGAGGTGAGAAAGCGCCTGGCCCGCTCGCGGTCCCCCCAGACCTCTTCGGCCATGGCCACCACCCGCGCCATGCGCTCCGTCCGTTCGCTCTCCGCGGGGCTTAGGCGCTCCCGCCTCCGTTTGTACGTGGCTTCCGGTACGATCCGGTGCATCATGGCGCGCTGCTCGCCGGCGTCCGAAAAGACGCGCCTGGCCACATTGCGGAGAGTGGACTTGGGCAGCCCGCGTTCCACGGCGTCGTTCAGTTCCAGGATGGAGGTCACAGGACTTCCCAGAACGCGGAGGCCCCCCAGAACTTCTCCAATGTGACGCGGTTCCAGCATCGGTATCATTATAGCCCGTCACGCGGATCAAATGATACGGGACATCCCGCCGGGGGTTGCACAATTTCAGGTAAACCGATACGATAATCCTTATTCGCGCGCGAGGGTACCTGCATGTTTATGGCGCCGGTTTCTCTAGAGCGGTCCACCGCGCCCACGGGCTTCGCCCTTGCTCTTGGCCTCTGCTTCGCGCTGTTACTGGCCGCAACCGCAGCGGCTCAGGGGCCCCGACAACTCAAGCCCGGCTGGAACCTGTTCTCGAAGGATCAGGACATCCAGCTCGGCAAAGAGGCCGCCGCGCAGGTGGAAAAGCAATACACCGTGGTTCGCGACGAGGCCTTGGTGCAATACATCCGGCGGATCGGCGCCAAGCTGGCGTCTACCCCGGAGGCGGGTGGGTATCCGTACTCTTTCCAGGTGGTGGCCGACAAATCCATCAACGCCTTCGCGCTGCCGGGCGGGCCCGCGTTCGTGCATACCGGGTTGCTGGCGGCGGCTGACAACGAAGCCCAGGTGGCCGGCGTGCTTGCGCACGAAATCTCGCATGTGGCGCTGCGCCATGGCACCAGTCAGGCGTCCAAGGCGAACCTGTTCCAGTTGCCTGCCTTGTTGGCGAGCGGGATGCTCGGCAAGAGCGGGTCCATGCTCGGCCAGTTGGCGCAACTGGGAATCGGCTTGGGCACGAACTCCGTGCTGCTGAAATTCTCCCGCACGGCCGAAAGCGATGCCGACCTCCTGGGCACTCGCATCATGGCCAAGGCCGGGTACAACCCCCTGGAGATGGCTCGGTTTTTCGAGAAACTGGAGGCTTCCGGCGGCGCCCGCGGCCCGCAGTTCCTCTCGGACCACCCCAACCCGGGCAACCGCGTCAAAGCTGTCGAGACGGAAATCGGATATCTTCCACGGAGCAGCTACACGACCGGGAGCGCGAACGAATTCGCGCGTATACAGAAATTGGCTGCGGCCGTTCCGGTGCCTCCGCCCAAGCAGGCGGCTTCCGCGCAACCAACTGCGGCGCCTTCGATGCCGCAAATCCCGGTGTCCCGGACCATCCGCGAGTACCGTGCCAGCGCCTATGCCATTTCGTACCCGGACAACTGGCAGGCCACCGCCGCGCAGAAGTCGCAGGGAGTCACCCTGGCGCCCCGGGAAGGCTACGTGCAAGGTAGTGGCGGCGGGTATTCCATCGGCGCCGGCGCCGTAGTGGACTTCGCCAGTAAGACGGGTGACCTGAACCGGGACACCGCCGGCCTGCTCCAGAAGCTGGCAGGCGAGAACGCAGACATGCGTACCCAGGAGCCGTCGAAGAGCACGCGGGTGAATGGGCAACCCGCCCTTGTCACGATTCTGCAGTCACGGTCGCCCTTCGCTGGCGAAACGGAAGTCGATACGCTGGTCACCGTCGAGCGTCCGGAGGGCCTCTTCTTCGTGGTGCTGATCGCTCCGCAGAGTATGGTTCGGAACATGCAGGGCGCCTTCGACGCCATGCTCCGTTCGATCCGCTTCAGCCCTGCTGCATCGCGTTGAGGGTCTAAGAAGGGGAAGGGTCAATGCCGTGAGAAGCAAGACTTGTACAGCGATCGCGGCGCTTCTGATGCTGTGGGTGGGCGCCAGGCCGGCCAGGGCACAGATCCCCGGCTCGCAGACGGTGCGCTTTTTCGATAGCGAGACCGGCTTGGCAGTCGAACCTCAGCAGGTCACGCTCGATGGGACGGCCTTCACCACCCGTGACACACGCTTCGCAGGCGCCTACCGCTTCAGTCTTACCGGCGGCGAACACGAAATCCAGGCCCTGACTTCTGGATATAGGAACTTCGTTTTTTCCCTTCGCGCATTCGACACCTCTAGCGGCGCCGAAGCCATGGTCGATCCGGTGGTGGGTCCGCCCGAGTTCTCTCCGGACGCCATCCGCAAGAACCTCAGCCCGGACAGCGCCTTGGTCGTCGGCTTCGTCGGAGAAGATTCCACCGGCAGACCTCTCAGCGGTGTCCGGGTGGCTGCTCTCGGGGTGGAAGCCTACACCAATGAGCGCGGGTTCTTCTCGCTCAAGGTGCCGGTTGCCGCCGGGGCTGCGGACAACGCAACCGCCGCCAGCATCACGTTCTCAAAAGACGGCTATCGCACGGACGAGCGCAGCAACGTGGATTTATACCCCGACAACGCACTGAAGTACCGCGTGCGGCTGCAGGCGGGCGCCGGGACACAGGCTCGCGACGACCGGGGCGCCCCTACCGCGCAGCAGGCCGTCCCGGCAAAGCCCGATCTGATGGCCCCGGTCGGCCAATTGCTCGGCCTGCTACTCGGCGGCCGCGCTCCGGGTGTTGCACCGCAATCGACCCCCGGCGAGATTGCGTCGACTTTGGTGCCCAAGAACTGGCGGGTCCCCTCCTCCATCCGTGTCGGGCGCGACTGTAAGACGCCGGTCACCTGCGCCGCCATCGAAGTCATCAGTCTGGACCACTACTGCAAACGGGTGCTTCCCTCTGAGTGGATTCCGGCGTGGAAGCAGGAGGCTTTGAAGGCGGGCAGCGTGGCGGTTCGCACTTATGCCACCTGGTACTATAATTCCCGCGCACGGGTCTCCTACGACATCTGCGACAACCCTTCGTGCCAGTACTTCGGCCCGAGAACGTACTTCACTACGGACCTTTCGGTGGATGCCACGACCGTGGCGGTGCTCACCGGATCAGACGGAATCGTAGTCAAGGCCGAATACTCCGCGGAGGCCAACGACACCGGCTGCGGCGACGGCAAGACCGCCGATTGCATCGAGGATCCGGTTTGCGCCGGTATGCGATCGAGGGGCCATGGCCGCGGGATGTGTCAACGTGGGACGCAACGATGGGCCGCGCAGGGGAAGGACTGGAAGTGGATCGTGCAGCACTACTTCCCTTCGTTCAAGGTCGCCCCTGCCCCCAAGGAGGCGCAGCCGTGAGTGCTGCCTCCCGCACAAATCTTGATGCCGAATAAGGAACGGGACGAATCGTGGAAGGAGGATTCCATGCACTATCTGTGGATGTGCATCATCGGCCTCGTGGTCGGCCTACTTGCAAAACTGATCATGCCCGGCAAGGATCCGGGCGGCATCATCGTCACGATGCTGCTCGGCATTGCCGGGTCGTTTGTCGCCGGGTTCCTGGGACGCGCCGCGGGCTGGTACCAGCCGGGTCAGGGAGCTGGATTCATCATGTCGGTCCTTGGCGCGATCCTGCTCCTGCTGCTGTATCGCCTGTTGAGGCGGAGCGCCGCTTGAGCGCTTGAGTTCACAACCGCATCTAGAGAAGACTCTAAGACTGGATCTCTTTATAGGCTGGCGTCGGTGTTGCCACGTCTGCGATCTGTGCTTGGCATACTGATTGGGTGGATGAGGTCCCGCAGCGGCAGCCCCGCGATCTCCGCTGGAGCGCATGGCGGTACTTCCCTGCGCTCCTTCGCCCTGCTCGTCGGAGGGCTGTGCCTTTTCTTTGCTGTTGCGGCGTCGCTGTTCTTTCAGCGATATCCGCTCCCGCGCCGGCATGAAGTAGCGCTCTATGGCTGCCTGATTGTGCTCCTGTTTCTCGCGGCGCTTCCGGCTCTGCCTCTGGGCCGCCGGTTCGCCCATCGGTGGAGGCGGCGGCGCTGGGCGCCGCTTCTGATCCTGTTCGTCTGGGTAGTGCCTTATTGGATCTATGCCGCCGGGACCGGCGATTTCCGGCTGGCGGCCCTATACCGCCTGCTCGCCGTTTGCGCGCCGCCTTTGTCGATCTACTACGTAGTGCCGCGCCGTCATCCTGGCTTACTCTATTGGGCGGATGCATTTGCCTGGTTGTGGCTCACGTTGGCAGTCGTGCTGCGCCGGTTGGCCGGCATCTGGACCGTGCCAGTAAACCTGGACTTCATGGCCCGGCTGTTCGTGATCGCGGTGGCTTCCTGGTGCTGGGTCTTTGTGCGTCCCGTACCGGGCATGGGATACGCCTTTTCGGTCTCCGCCCGAATCGTCCGCGCGGCGGCCTTCAATTTCGCTGGCTTTGCCTTGATCGCGATTCCCGCCGCCTTCGCGATGCGTTTCGCCGGATGGCATCCGCGCTGGCAGGGCTTCGCGGCGTTTTGTCTGAACTATGTGGAGATTCTGGTATTCATTGCCTGGCTGGAGGAGTTGCTCTTTCGCGGATTCCTGCAATCCCTGGCCACCCGCTGGCTCCAGTCCGAAATCAGAGGGCAACTCGTCGCCTCGCTGGCATTCGGGTTGAGCCATGTTCTGCTCGCGCCCGCTCCGAACTGGCGATATGTAGCGCTGGCCTCTGTGGCAGGCTGGTTCTACGGCTCAGCGTTTCGGCGGAGCCGGAATCTGGTAGGGCCTTCGCTAACCCACGCCCTGGTCGACGTGGTGTGGCGCACCTGGTTCACCCCGGCTTGACCCGACGTGAGCGCGTAGCGGGAGGCCGGACATCAGATCCATTCAAACCGGCGCACGGTAAGGTCGCTTGCCACCTCGCCGGTGTGCTTGATCCCGGCGGGTTCGAACAGCATGACCTCCACCTCTTGCTCTGCCACAGGGCGGTGCTCCACTCCGCGAGGTACGACGATGAACTCGCCCTCGCCCAGCGTCACGCTCTTTTCGTGGAACTCCATCCGGAAACTGCCTCGCAAAACCAGGAAGAACTCGTCCTCCTCGGTGTGGTCGTGCCAGACAAACTCGCCTCGAAACTTGACGACCTTCACGTGCTGCCCGTTCAGTTCGCCCACAATCCGCGGGTTCCAGTGATCTGAGATCATCGCCAGCTTTTCGCGGAGGTTAACCTTCTCCATGGGGCGAGGATAGCAGGAATTCGGCGGATGTCATCGGTCCGCCGCGGGTGATACACTCCCCCCTATGCCAGATCTTCCCCAGTCCAGCCTGGACTATCGGCTCGATCAACTTTCGAAACTAGCCGGCATCCTGTTGCCGCTCGTCGTGGCGGTAGTGGGTGGTCTCTACACCTACGAGAAGGACAAAAACGATACGCGCACCCTAAACCGGCAGGAACGGCGCGATCTCCAACAAGTGCAGTATGCCAACCTGACCGCGCTGGTTCCTTTGCTGACCAGCCAGGACCCCTCCAACCGGTTGCTCGGCATGGAGATTTTCACTTCCGAGGCCAAGAAACGCGAGGCTCCCCTGGACTTAATCCCCGCGATCCGGCGGCTCGGCAACGAGCATCCGGAACACCTGAAGCAGGCGATGGCCGCGGTGGCGGCAGCCGAGGAGCAAAGCAAGGCAGCGAAGAACGGAAGCTGATCGGGACCGGGATGGGTTCTCCAAACGTCTGCTCCCCAACCTGGACGTTGTACCATGGGGCGGTGACGCACACGGACGAAGGTGCATTTCTATTGGAGAGCCTGAGGCGCACGCGCGACTTGTTCCTCGGCGAAGTGGCCGGCGTGTCGGAGGCGCAGGCGAGCTTTCGGCCTTCGGCGGATGCCTGGTCGATTGCGGACTGTGCGGAGCACGTGGCGATAGCGGAGCGGGGGATGTACAAGCTGATTGCCGCCGCCGGGCCGCGAACTGAAGAGAGCGACCGGCGGATTGACGAACGCATTCTCGAAATGGGCAGGAACCGGGAGCAGAAGATGGCCGCCCCCGCGGGCGCCCATCCCCGGCGGCGCTTCGCCACGCTCGCGGAGGCGGCGGCGTTTTTCGAACGCTGCCGCTCCGAGACGATCGAACTGGTGGAGCGCAGCCGGGGGGAACTGCGGCGCCTGGCCGTGAGCCATCCGCTCGCCGGTGAGATCGACGGCTATCAGTGCGCCCTGCTGATGATGGCGCATCCGGAACGGCACGCCCTGCAGGTGCGGGAGATCAAATCGCAGCCCGGCTATCCCGCCTGAGGTTCGCCAGCCCTCCGGCGGGTGTCATAATGGGTCCAGAGGGGTAATAGTATGAGCGTGACCGACGAGGTCCTGGCTGCCAACCGCAGCTACTCCAGCACATTCCAACTGTCCCACCTGGTTGCTCCGCCCAGCCGCAAGCTGGCCGTGGTAGCTTGCATGGACGCCCGGCTGACCATCGAGCCGATGCTGGGCCTGAAAACGGGCGAAGCGCACGTTATCCGGAATGCCGGCGCGATCGTCACCGAGGACGCCCTGCGTTCGCTGATCATTTCGCACCACTTGCTGGGCACGCAGGAGTTCATGATCATCAACCACACGGATTGCGGAATGCTGAGCTTCCAGGATGCCGCCCTGGAGGCGAAGCTCCGCGAAACCACGGGCACCGCGGCAGTGGCTCCGGCGGCGTTCCACGCGTTTTCGGACTTGGAGGAGAATGTGCGGCGGCAGATGCAAAAGCTGCGGTCGCACCCCTGGATTCCCGCTTCCATCCCGGTGCGCGGATTCGTGTACGACGTCAAGAGCGGTCTGCTCCGCGAAGTGGCCATGGGGAAGACGCTTTCCGCGTAGTCCGCCCGGACGATTGCCTTTTGGAGCCGGCAGGCCTATATATGGGATCTGATGCGAACCGCGTTAGTGGGGGTGTGCCTGGCCTTGTTACCGGCTCCGATCCCGTTGCACCCGGCGATGGCGCAGCGAAATAATTCCAAACCCGAGCACGCCGTCATCCTCATCATTGACGGGCTCAGCTACAAGGCGCTCCAGCGCCTGGAGATGAAGAATCTGCGGGCGCTGGCCGCCGCGGGGACGTATTACGAGAGGTCCTACAACATTCTCCCGGCCGACCCGAGAGAAGGCGAATGGACCCAATATCACTCCTCGTCGATCCCCAACCCGGTCATCCTGGCGGGCACGGTGATGCTGCGCACGGACCAGCGCTACGTGCAGGAGTCCTTTTATCCGGACCGCATCACGGCCCACGCCGCCAACGATACGGCGTACCGGCGGATCAACGTGGGGTTCCACCTCAGTTATCTGAACGGTTCGGATGAACGCCCGGTGCACGACGACCAGACCATGTACTGGGCGCTCGACTTCCTCCGCCACGACCGCCCGGCGTTCATGAAGGTCCACCTCCAGGACACGGGAAACGGGGGTTACGTCTGCTACCAGGAAAAGGACCCCGCGGTTCCGTGGCGGCAAAATATATGGGCGGAAGGGTCCCCGTACGTTAAGGCGGCCTTGCAGGCGGACGCTTACCTGGGGCAATTCCTGCGGGAACTCGAAAGCCTGGGGTTGCGCGACAAAACGCTGCTGTTTGTGACGGCCGATCACGGACAGGCCGATGCCGGCTGGCATCCGTTCGACGCCGAGGAGGCCTGGTCCATGCCGCTCGTGGTGGCCGGCCCCGGAGTCCGCGCGGGCCAGCGCTTCGAGTACGCCGAACAGATCGATATCGTGCCGACGCTGTGTCACCTGATGGGGGTGAAGCCGCCCGCCAACGCCAGCGGCCGCATTCTCGCCGAAGCTCTGGAAAATCCGCCGAAGAGCGCGCCGCGGCGCAGCCAGACCATGAAAGAGCTGGACGCGCTGTTGCGGGACGGCGACGCGCAAATCGCGAAGCTGCGGAAGGAGGCCGAAACATCGGCCGAGGCCAAGGCCCGGCTCGCGGAAGTCCAGCGGGATTTCTATGGCCTGGACCGCATTCTGCGCTGGCATCGGTTCGGGACCGTCGCGCAGCTTATGGCTCACGATCGCAAGGTGCTCGACCGGATCGCGCCGCGGTAGCCGCGCGGATGCCGGGACTGGATCGGCGGATATGGCCCAATCCGGCCTGCCGTTTGTGAGATGATCTTCATGATGTTGCACGCGGGTTACCAGAGAGGGAAGGGTGCGTTTCTCATTTTCGCGGCCGCCCTGGCCGCCGCGGCGGCTTTCCCAGCCGCTGGCATGGATCTGCCGGAAGGGCCGGGAAGGCAGGCGACCATTCGGGTCTGCGGCAAGTGCCATTCTCCCGAGAAAGGGACATCGCTGCGGCAGAGCCGGGACGAGTGGGCCGCGGAAGTCTCCAAGATGATCGAGATGGGCGCCCAGGGGTCGGACGAAGACTTCAATATGATCCTCGACTACCTGGCCAAGAATTTCGGCCCCCAGTCGCCGCGCCCGATCAACATGAACACGGCCACGGCGGTGCAACTGGAATCGCGGCTCACGCTGACCAAGACCGAAGCGGCGGCTCTGCTGCGGTACCGCGCGGAGAAGGGCGAGTTCAAATCCATCGACGATCTCAAGAACGTTCCCGGGCTGGATTTCAAGAAGATCGAGGCGCGGAAGTCGAGAATTGTTTTCTGAGGGAAGGTTTGGGGCATGCGCAGAGCAGGGTGGGGGGTGCTTTCCGCGGTCATCGGCTGCGGGTTGCTGTGGGCCGCGGATTGGGCCACCGAAAGCGGAAGTCCCCAGCGGGACGGCTGGCTGAAGGGCGAAAAGTCCCTGGTGAAGGAGAAGGCGGGGGGCCTGCATCTGCTGTACCGGGCCACCCTGGACAACGCCTCGAAGGGCGCGAACGCGCTCTCCTCGCCGCTGGTGCTGGGGAATCTCATCACCTATCGCGGCTTCAAAGAGATGTTGTTCGTGGGCGGGAGCGCGGACAACGTTTATTCGATCGACGCCGACCTTAACCGGCTTCTTTGGAAGACGCATTTCGACGTCCGCGCGGAACCGCCGGCGGCTTCCGGGTGCGCGGAGGGAATGACCGCCGGGATCGCCATGCCCGGCAGCGCCACCGCCCTCGGCCGCGGCGCTACCTGGCGCCGGCCCGGCACAACGGCCGGCCGGAGCCTCCCGAGCTTCTTCGGGGGCGGGTTCGGGAGAAACGGCAGCGTGTTCGCGGTCTCGAGCGACGGCTGGCTGCGGATCGTGCGCCAGTCGGACGGGAACGACACGGCCGTGGCGCCGGTGAAGTTCGTGCCGCCGAATTCGCAGTTGAGCAGCCTGAATGTGGGCGGCGCGGTCGTCTATGCGGGCACCCGGGGCGATTGCGGCGGGCCGAACGCGCTGTACGCGGTGGATCTGGACGCCGCGGACCATCCCGTGAAAATGTTTCCTACCAACGGCAGCGGTCCGGCGGGCGCGGGCGCTACGGCCATCGGCTCCGACGGCACGGTGTATCTGCAGGTGGCGCGGGGGCATGGGGAGGCCGCCGGCGAGTACCAGGACACCGTGCTGGCGCTTACTCCGGGCGACCTCACGGTCAAGGATTACTTTACCCCCGCCGGTGCGCCGCGGGCAGGGAAGTCGGGAGCCGCAGTGGAGGGAGTGACCCCGGCGGTCTTCCGGTGGAAGGGCCGCGACGTGATCGTGGCCGGCGGAGCCGACGGCCGGCTGTACCTGCTGGATTCCAAGTCCCTGGGTGGGCCGGACCATCACACGCCGCTGGCCCGCAGTGAGCCGGTGGCGGCGGCCAACGGAAAATCCGCGGGCCGCGGCTGGTGGGGAGATTTTGCCACCTGGGAGGACGCCGACGCGAACCAGCGCTGGATCTACGCGGCGTTGCGCGGTCCCGCGCGGGCGGGGACGAAGATTCCGGCCACGAATGGCGCGGCGCCGGACGGCAGCATCGTGGCCTTTCAGGTGGAAGAGCGCGGCGGACGCCTGGCGCTGGCGCCGCGCTGGATCTCGCGCAACCTGCTGGCCCCGGCGGCGCCGGTGACCACCAACGGCCTGGTGTTCGCCTTGGCCACCGGGGACTCGCCGCGCGGGGCGAAGCCTGCGGCGCTCTACGTTCTCGATGGGGCCACGGGGAAGGAATTGTTCGCGACGGGGAAGGAGGTCCGCGCCTTCTCCCACGCGAGCAGCCTGGCGGCGGCCAATGGCCGCGTCTATTTCACGACGCATGACAACGCGGTGTACTGTTACGGTTTCCCCGCCGAGCAGCCGCAACTGACGGAGCCCTAGGTAAACGACGGAATGCGAAGACTACGGATAATCCTGACGGCTGCGGTTTTTTGTGCATCGGGTTGGGCCGCCGATTGGCCGACCGACGGCGGTAATCCCCAGCGGACCGCGTGGCAGCAAGACGAGCACATCCTCACCCTGGAGAACGTGCACAACCTGCAGATCCTCTGGAAGCTGCACCTGGATAATCAGCCCCGGGAGATGCACTCGCTGTTCCCGCCGCTGATCGTGGAGGGCGTGCACACCAGCAGCGGTCCGAAAGAGGTGGCCATCGAGGCGGGCATTTCCGACAATTTGTACGCCATCGATGTAAGGGAGGGCAAGCTTCTCTGGAAGAAGCATTTCGAGTATCCGCCGATCACCCGGGGACGGGGGCTGCATTTCGGCGACCCGCTGTGCCCCGGCGGCCAGACGGCGACCCCGGTCATCGGCCCGCCGAATGCCGCGGGCGAACGCATCGTGTACGCGCTGGCCGGCAACGGCGAGTTGCACTCTCTCAACATTGCCAACGGAGAGGACGTCGCCCCACCCGTGCAGTTCGGTTTCCCCAACGGGAAGTCGTACGCCCTGAACCTGTGGAAAGGCGTGATCTATACCACGACTTCCCAAGGCTGCAACGGCAATCCCAACCAGGTGTGGGCGATCGATGTGAACGATCCCTCGCACAAGGTGATGACCTTCAATCCCGGAAGCGGCGGTTTGTGGGGCCGCACGGGGGCGGCCATCGACTCGACCGGTACCGCCTGGGCTCCCACGGGCGACGGAATTTATGAGCCCGAGAACGAGATCTATGGCAACGGCTTGATCGGGGTGCATGTGGATGGCCGGCAACTGGCGCTCAAGGACTGGTACGTGCCGACCAACTGGGCGTGGATGCGGAAGCGCGACCTGGACATGCAGGTGACGCCCGCCATCTTTCCGTTCCGGGGGCGGGAGTTGATGGTGACCGGCAGCAAAGAGTGCCGCGTCTATCTGCTGGACACGCAGAACGCCGGCGGCGACGACCACCAGACGCCGCTCTATCGTACGCCGCTGATGTGTAACGAAGAGGTGAACTTCGCCTCGGCCGGAATCTGGGGCGCCATGGCCACTTGGCTGGATGCGCACGGCACGCGCTGGGTGCTGACCCCTTTCTGGGGGCCGCCGCATCCCAAATTCAGCGCGCCGGTCTCTTACGGTCCGGTGAAAGATGGCGCGGTCGTGGCGTTCCACGTGGAGGAGCAGGGCGGCACGTTCCGGCTTGCGCCGGCGTGGATGTCGCGGAACATGAACCGGGCTGAGCCGCCGGTGATCGCCAACGGCATCGTATTCGCGTACGGCAACGGCGAGAACACCGAGCAGGCGTATCCGGATCGGGGGCTCTACGACTTCAGCCCGGAGCGTATCAAGAATTCCACCCACGCCGTCCTGTACGCGCTGGACGCCGAGACGGGCAAAGAACTCTATTCGAGCGGCGACCAGATCACGTCGTTCGCGCACTTCACCGGGTTGTCGGTCGCCAACGGGCGCGTCTACCTGGCCACCTACGACAGCACCTTGTACTGCTTCGGCCTGCCGAACCATTGATCATCCGTGTTTGGACGGACCCTCAGCACGCAGACCGATCCGCGGGATGTGCAGTTCGGGCTCAAGTTTTACTGGTGACGCCCGCGCGGGCAAGTTGGCGGTGCATGACCGCCAGAAGCTTGCGCATGCCCCGGTCCCAGTCCGGAAACAGGTCGAGGTACTGCCATTCTTTCTGGATCCGGGCGGGCACGGCGCAGTCGTCCAGCCGCACCGGGATCAGAAAAATCTCGTCCAGCGGCACCCGGCGGGCGCAGTCCAGAGCGTAGCGGATCTCGGCCTGGAATCCGCCTTTCTTGCTCACCGAGCGGTGGGAGAAGCAGGGGACAAAGAAGTCGCAGGTCTCGATCGCTCCTTCGATGGAGCGCGGCCAGTTCTGTCCTGGCAGGAGCTTGCGGCGGTCCATCCACGGCTCGAAGCCGCTTGCCCGGAGGTTGTCAAAAAGCTGATCCACAGCCCGGGCATCCTCCTGCACGTAGGCCAGAAAGACTTTGGGCTGGGTCTTCGCCAGGAAGCGGAATCCGCAGCGGCGGTCGGGGAGAAACACCCCCAGGCCGTCGATCTCCACGCGGCGGCCGTCCTGCAGACACTGCAGCAGAATGCGCGCCACCTCGCCGGCGCTCGAAGCGTGACTAGGCGTCATGATCCGGCCGCCCTTTCTGCGGATCGAGTTCGAAATGGAAGCCGTGCCGGGTGGCGGGCGTGAACATGCCCAAGCCGGGCAGCGCGGCGGGCTGCCCCTTTCGCAAATTGGAGAGAATCTGGTGAACCACTCGGTCCAGTTGATCGGCGGCTTCGGCCTTGCTCACGCCGGATTGCCGGGCCAGTCTTCTGGCAAGTTCCGGTTTCTTCATATTCCGCCCTCATGCTACCAGCCGGGGTGGCCCCGGCGGCCCAGCCCGGAGACCGGGGGGTCTGGTTAACAAGCTTGGATTCAACGGAGTAGGGTGTGTGCGGGGAAGTTGGGAAAAGGTGTGAATCCATACATGAAGTGATTTTAATTACGGATTAAGAGCCAGTTCATGTAGGTTTGAGTATGATACTCGAAGACGAACGGGTTTCGTCGCATCCAAAGGAGAAACGCAATGAAGAAACTGATGACCGTGCTGCTCGGCCTGTCGTTCCTGGCGGGCACCGTAACCGCCACCTTCGCGCAGGAAAAGACTCAGAAGACCCAGAAGAAGAAGAGCCACAAGAAGAAGGGCGAGACCAAGAAGGAAGGCACGCGGTAAGCTTTCGTAGTTGTCTGGGAAAGCCGCGTAGCGCGTCCGAACCTACGCGGCCTCACCAGATTTGGGTTCCCTCCTCAGGTTCTCCTTTAATCATTCCTTCCCGGTTGTTCCCCTCTGTAAAGGTTTGTAAATCGCCCCCTCCTGGATTCTTCCTTTCTACCTGGCAGTAACCAACCGTTTGGTTCCTAACGCCAAATCTCATGATTTCGAGGGAACCCGGTAAGTCCATCGAGGATGACGGATGAAACGCCTGTTAGGAGTTAGTGCGCCGCTCGTGTGGGTTCTGTTACAGGTGACGCCTCTAGCCGGGCAGCAGCCCACCGCTCCCGCTGCGGCGGTATCCCGGGTGATCGGTGAAGTTTCGGCAATTGATTCCGCGGGTGCGCGGATCACGCTGAAGCCCGACAAAGGCGATCCGGTGGTGGTGCAGCTTGGCGAGAAGACCCTGTATTTGCGCGTGCCGCCCGGAGAGAAGGATTTGAAGAAGGCGAACCGGATCACCCTGGCGGATATCGGTCAGGGGGACCGTTTGCTGGCGCGCGGGCGGCTCTCCGAGGATCAAAAAACGCTTTCCGCGGCGGCAGTGATCGTGATGACCAAGAGCGACCTGGCCGCGAAACAAGCGCACGACCGCGAAGAGTGGCAACGGCGCGGCATGGCGGGGACCGTGGCGGCGGTCAGCCCGGAGACCAGGCAGATCACCATGACGGTGCGGAATTTTCAGGGTGCCCGCACCGTGACGATCGACGTTCCGGAAGGCGCGCGATTCCGCCGCTACGCCCCTGACTCGGTGCGCTTCAGCGACGCGCAACCGAGTTCCTTGGCGGAGTTGAAAGCCGGCGACCATCTGCGGGTGCTGGGCGAGAAAAACGAGGATGGAAGCCGCATCAAAGCGGAACAGATCGTCTTCGGATCGTTCCGGACGATCGCGGGCACGGTGCTGAAAGTGGATGCGGCGGCCAACGAGGTTTCGATCAAAGATCTGGCAACCAACAAGCCCCTGACGGTGAAAATCAACGCTGATTCCACCCTGCGGCGCCTGCCGCCCATGATGGCGGCCATGATGGCGCGGCGGCTGAATCCGGAAGCGGCGGGCGGCAATGCGGGGCGCGGACCCGCGGGTCCGGGAGGCCCGCAGGGTGAGCCGTACCGTGCTTCCGAGCGGCCTCCCGGGCAGGGCGGCGCCGACGGGCAGCGGCCGGTCTGGGCAGGCATGCGCGGCCAGGCCGCGCAAGGCCGCGGCGATTTCCAGCAGATGCTGGAGCGCATGCCGGCGTTCACCCTGGCGGAATTGAAGCCGGGCGATGCCCTGGTGGTTTCCAGTACCGCGGGTGCGCAGCCCACGCAAGTAACCGCCATTACCGTGGTGGCCGGGGTCGAACCGCTGCTGACGGCCTCTCCGCAGGGCGGCAGGCAGGTTGGCGGCGCCTGGAATTTCGGTGATATCGGCCTGCCAGAGTAGCAGGCGCATCCCTCGCACATGCCATTGCCGCGGAAAGAGAGTTCTATGCTCAAGCTGTTTCGGAGTGTACTGATTGTTACGTTGATTCTGTGGTGCGGGCGGATTCCGGCCGGCGCGCAGCAAGCCACCGGAACCCTGCGCGGCCAACTGAAGGACGAATCCGGCGCCGTGATCCCCGGCGCCACGGTGGTGGCGGCCGGCGCGGGAGTGCGCAAGACGGCAGGCACCCAGGCGGACGGTTCCTATGTGCTGGCTGGCTTGCCTCCAGGGCAGTATACGGTCAGCGTGAACTACACCGGCTTCTCGCCATATCAGAACCGCGCGGTGGTGATCAACGCGGGAAAGACCACCCAACTGGCGATCGCCCTGACGCTGGCCACCGGCAAGCAGGAGGTCACCGTGGTGAGCGAACCTCCGCCCACCGTGAGCGTGGAGCCGGAAAACAACGCGGGCGCGCTGGTGCTGCGCAAAGAGGACCTGGAATCGCTGCCCGACGACCCGGACGACCTGGCCAACGATCTGCAAGCGCTGGCGGGCCCCTCGGCCGGCCCCAGCGGCGGCCAGATTTACATCGACGGGTTTACCGGCAATGGGCGCCTGCCTCCGAAAGAGTCCATCCGCGAGGTGCGCATCAACCAGAATCCTTTTTCGGCCGAATATGACAAGCTGGGTTTCGGCCGCATCGAGATTCTGACCAAGCCCGGCTCGGACAAGTTCCGCGGCATGGCGTTCTTCAACTTTAGCGACGCGGCGTTCAACTCCCGCAACCCGTTTGCGCCGGATAAACCGAGCTTCCAGTCGCGCTATTACGGCGGCAACGTGAGCGGGCCCTTGAGCAAGCGCGCTTCCTTTTTCCTGGACATGGACAAGCGCGATATCGACGACAACGCCGTGATCAACGCCACCATCCTGGACAGCAACCTGAACCCGGTGCCGTTTAGCCAGGCGCTGGTGACCCCCAACCGCCGCACGGAGATCAGCCCCCGGCTGGATTATCAGTTGAGCACCAACAATACGCTGGTGGCGCGCTACCGCTACTCGCACGTAGGCGAGGAAGACCAGGGCATCGGTCAGTTTTCACTGGCCTCGCGGGCCTATAGCGTGCATGACACGCAGCACACGCTGCAACTCACCGAGACCGCGGTGCTGAGTCCCAAGGCCATCAACGAGACACGTTTTCAATACCAGCACCTGGAGGTCTCCGATATCGGGGACAACACGATTCCGAGCATCAACGTGCTGGACTCGTTTACCGGCGGCGGGGCGCAGATCGGGCATTCCGTCAACACGCAGAACTATTTCGAGATCCAGAACTACACCTCGCTGACGCTGCACACCCACACCGTGCGTTTCGGGGTACGCTCGCGCACGGAGAATCAGAGCGACATTTCTCCGCAGAATTTCGGAGGAACCTTCACCTTCGCGGGCGGTACGGGGATCACCTCGATTGACCGCTATCGTCTGACATTGCTGGGCCAGCAGCAGGGGCTGAGCATGGACCAGATCCGCGCGCTGGGCGGGGGACCGACGCAGTTCACGCTGAACGCCGGGAACCCCCTCGCGGCGCTGAGCCAAACCGACATCGGCGCCTTCGTGCAGGACGACTGGCGCATGCGGCCGGGCCTCACCCTGAGCCTGGGGCTGCGCTACGAGACGCAGACGAATATTCACGACTGGCGGGACATCGCGCCCCGCGTGGGGTTCGCCTGGGCCCCGGGAGCCGGCCGCGGCGGGCGGCAGCAGAAGACCGTAATCCGTGGCGGATGGGGCATCTTCTACGATCGCTTCGCGGAGAATCTCGTACTGCAAACCATGCGTTTTAACGGAGTCGCGGAGCAGCAGTACGTGATCACCGACCCTAATTTTTACCCCAGCATTCCGCCCATTTCGTCGCTCACGGCGGGACTGGTGCCGCAGAGCATCTGGCGCGTGGACGGCCATCTGCGCGCGCCCTACACCATGCAGTCCGCGATCGGCATCGAGCGGCAGTTGCCGTTCAATACCACCATCGCCACGACGTTCACCTACTCGCGGGCCATGCATCTGCTGCGCGCGCGGGATATCAACGCGCCGCTGCCCGGCACCTTCAATCCGGCCATTCCCGGAAGCGGAGTGCGTCCCTACGGAGACATCGGGAATCTGTTCCAGTACGAGTCCACCGGCATCCTGAATCAGAACCAGTGGATCACCAACGTGAACAGCCGGCTGAATCGAAACATCTCCCTGTTCGCGTTTTACGTGCTCGGTTACGCGCACAGCAATACCGACGGCGCCAGCACCTACCCGGCCGATCCGTACAACATGGCGGACGAGTACGGGCGGTCCGCGCTCGACGTGCGTCACCGGTTTGTGCTGGGCGGATCGATCGCGGGGCCCTGGGCTCTGCGGCTCAGCCCCTTCCTCATCGCGCACTCGGGCGCGCCGTTTAACATCATTACCGGCGCGGATCCCTTCGGAGATGCCACGTTTGCCGCGCGTCCGGCGTTTGCCACCGACCTGAGCCGGCCGAGCGTGGTGATCACGCCGCTCGGCGCCTTTGACCTGAAGCCCACGGGGGGAGAGCAGATCATTCCCCGGAACTACGGCCAAGGCCCAGCCTATTTCTCCTTAAATCTGCGGCTCAGCAAGACGTTCGGCTTTGGCGCCAAGGACGAGCGCGGGGCTCCCGCTCCGGGCGGCGGATTCGGCGGCGGGCGGGGCGGTGGACGTGGTCCGGGCGGCGGCGGTATGCGCATGGGTGGCGGCATGCGCGGCGGGTTCGGCGACAGTCTGACTAACCACCGCTACAATTTGACGTTTTCGGTGAGCGCGCGCAACCTCTTAAACAACGTCAACTTCGGAATGCCCAGCGGTAACCTCACATCGCCCTTCTTCGGGCGCTCCAATTCCATTGCTGGCGGCTTTGGTCCCGCGGCGATTGCCAACAATCGCCGCCTGGAACTGCAACTTCGCTTTAACTTCTGAGGGCCCGGCTGATCCGCGGATCGGCCGGCCGTTTCTTGACTGGCGCAGACTTTTCCTCTAATCTCTAGTTGGATAGAGGAGATTCCCGCCGACATCCTGATGAACATTTCCGTGAAAGCCGAGTATGCCCTCCAGGCCTTGTATGATCTGGCGGCGCAACATTCCGCGGAACCCGTCAAGATCGCAGAGATCGCCCAACGGCAGAAGATCCCGCAGAAGTTTCTGGAATTGATTCTGGCCGGCCTCAAGCAAGGGGGCTTCGTGGAGTCGCGGCGCGGCGCGGAGGGCGGGTACCTGCTGGCGCGCCCGGCCGACCGCATCACGATCGGCGAAGTCCTGCAGTTTGTGGAGGGCCGGCAGCCCGGCAAATCCCGAAAGCGAGAGACGACAGACTCTCCTTTTGCGGAGATGTGGGCGCGCGTGGAGCGGGCTGTTTCCGACGTGGTGGATCAAACCACCTTTGCGGACCTGCATCGCGAGTGGACGGAGAAGCACTCCAGATTCGTGCCGAATTGGGAGATCTGAGCGATTGATCTACGCCGATAATTCCTTTAGCATCGGGCGCACGCCTCTGGTGCGCCTGAACCACATCACGCAGGGGCTGGGAGCGACGATTCTGGCGAAAATCGAAGGGCGCAACCCCGCCTATTCGGTGAAGTGCCGCATCGGCGCCGCCATGGTTTGGGACGCGGAAGAGCGCGGCGTGCTGAAGCCCGGCAAAGAAATCATCGAGCCCACCAGCGGAAACACCGGCATCGCGCTGGCTTATGTGGCGGCGGCGCGCGGGTACGCTATCACCCTGACAATGCCCGAAACCATGTCCATGGAGCGCCGCAAGGTGCTCAAAGCCCTGGGCGCCAATCTGGTGCTGACTGACGGCGAGCAAGGCATGGCCGGATCCATCGCCAAGGCCGTGGAACTGGTCAATTCGGCCCCGGAGCACTACGTGCTTCTGCAACAGTTCGAGAATCCCGCCAACCCGGACATTCACTTCCGCACCACGGGCCCGGAAATCTGGGACGACACCGAGGGGGCCGTGGACGTGCTGGTGGCCGGCATCGGTACCGGCGGTACCATCACCGGAGTCTCCCGCTATATCAAGCAGACCAAGGGCAAGAAGATTGTCTCGATCGGGGTGGAGCCGTCCGGGAGCGCGGTCATCACGCAGACTCTGAACAGGAAGCCCATACGCCCTGGTCCGCATAAGATTCAGGGGCTGGGAGCGGGTTTTATTCCCGATACCCTGGATCTCAAGCTGGTAGACCGAGTGGAAACCGTGACCAACGAAGAAGCCATCGAATTCGCGCGACGACTGGCCAGTGAAGAGGGAGTCCTGGCCGGAATCTCCGGCGGCGCAGCTACCGCGGTGGCGGTGCGGGTCGCGCATGAGGAAGCCATGCGCGGGAAGATGCTGGTGGTGATTCTGCCGGACTCCGCCGAGCGCTACCTCAGCACCGCCTTGTTCGACGGTGTTGCCGACGCGTGAGTTTTTGCCCGATTGCCACTTACAGAGTCGGGGTGATAGGCTGTGGGGTAAGTTCACTAGCCCTTTTGAGCTATTCCATCGTCGGGAGAGCAAGAGAAAGCGGGCGCTCATTGGGTGATAGGGGTGAGTGCGCCCGCTGTCGTAACGGGGATTTAGCTGTAAGGCGACCGGGTTTCGAGCGACGTTACACAGCTTGCAAAATAAATTTCGTTCCCGGCGTGGCGCTAAAATCAGGAACAGCATGCGGCGTGTTCTCCCCCTCGGCCTCAGCCTGGCGGGCCTGCTGGCGGCACAGTTCCAATTGCCGCCGCCGGGCGGTGCACCCCCTCAAGAGCTATCCAAGCCGGTAGAAAAACCGCCCGAAAAGCCGGTTCTCGCCAACAACGGCAGGCCCATGGTGGTGTCTTACCGATGTGCGGAAGAGGACATGACCTGGGCTGGGCTGGCCTGCTCGGAGGACGAGCCCTGCCGCTTTTATCTGGAGTTGGCTGCCGTGGAGCCGCTGGGAAACAAGATTTTTCTGGCTGGCAACATTCACTCCTCCTCGACAACTCTTTCCTCGATCTTTCTGGCCAGTGAGGATTCGGGGAAAACCTGGATCGAACCTTTCGAGCGCATTCGCGGCGGGGGACTGGACCACATCCAGTTTGTGGATTTCGAAAATGGCTGGGTCAGCGGGCAGGTGCTTCAGCCCCTGCCGCAGGATCCGTTCCTGCTCATTACCTCCGATGGGGGAAAAACATGGCGCCGGCGGCCGGTTTTCGGTGAAAGCCGCGGAGGCTCTATCCTGCAGTTCGGGTTCGGTTCCAAGACGGCCGGCAGCCTGGTGATCGACCGCGGCGAACCGGGAGACAGCGGCCGCTACGAACTCTACGAGACGCCGAACGGGGGAGAGACTTGGATGCTGCGGGAAATAACCGACCGCCAGCCGAAGATCCCGCGCGCCGGGACGGGCAATCCGGACTGGCGGCTACGGCCGGACGCAGCCACAAAGTCGTTCCGTGTGGAGCACCGGCAGGGCGAGCGCTGGACCTCGCTGGCGAGTTTCGCCATTCCCATCGGGACGTGCACGGCGCCGGAACGCGAGCGGCCCCAGGCGCCCGCGGCGGTGGAAGCGCCCTCCGCCGAACCGGCTCCGGCCCCCGCGCCGCCGGTGAAGCCGCCTCCCAGCCTGCGCAAGCCCCGGCCGTGAGAAGTCCGCGGGTGGTTTTTGCAGCGGCTTACTGACCCGTCAGAATAAATTCAGGAAAGCTTCAGTGGCCGGCGGCCGGCGGCGAAGGTATAAGAGGAAGAGCTTGTGCGCATCCTGGTAGTGGAAGATGAACGCAAAGTTGCCCATGCGCTCAAGGAGGGGCTGGAAGCCGAGCACTACAAGGTGACGCTCGCCCATACCGGCGAGGAGGGCTTTTACCTGATCCACTCCGAGACATTCGACCTGGTGCTCTTGGACGTCATGCTGCCCGGGCGGAGCGGCGTGGAGATTCTGTCCACGTTGCGCAAGCGCGGACTGCAAACGCCGGTGCTTTTACTGACGGCGCGGGATACCGTGGAAGACCGGGTGCTGGGTCTGGATAGCGGGGCGGACGACTACCTGGTGAAGCCCTTCGCCTTTCCCGAACTCTCCGCGCGGATTCGCGCGCTGCTCCGGCGGGGGCGCGGCGAGCCGGCTGCGCGCATGAAGCTCGCGGACCTGGAAATGGACGTGGTGGCGCGCACAGCCGCACGCGGCGGCCGTCCGCTGGAGCTGACGGCGCGGGAGTTCGACTTGCTGGAGTACCTGCTGCGGCACCAGGGGCGGGTGGTTTCGCGCGAAATGCTGGCGCGCGACGTGTGGAAAGAGGCGGCCCGTCATACACCGCTCGACAACGTGATTGACGTGCATATCGCGCGGCTGCGCCGCAAGGTGGACGACCCTTTCGCCCGCAAGCTGGTGCATACCGTGCGCGGCGTGGGTTTCGCCTTGCGCGAGGAGCCGGCATGATTCCGCGGCCGCGCAGTGTGCGCACGCGCCTCACCCTCTGGTACGTGGGTGTTCTGGGAGGCGTGCTGGTTCTGTTTGTGGCCGGCACCTCCGCCGTGCTGTTCTGGACCCTGCGGCACCAGCTCGACCGCCGCCTGCGGGAGGACGTGGAGACGGTGGAGGGCCTGCTGCGCCTGGGGCCGGATGGCACTCTGCACGTGGGCCAGGAAGCTCGCGCGGGGGATATGCGGACCCAGCGGCCGCAGGAGCTTATCGAAGTCCGCGATGCGCAGGGCGCCGTTCTGTACCGCAACGAAGTTCTGGGCGGCACGCCGGCTCCCGACGAAGGCGTGAACGGGTATACGGAACGCTCCGGACGGCTGGGCGATGGCACGCGCATCCGCCTGGTGAGCCGGCGCCATTCGGTGGGCGCGCGCGCGCTGCTGGTGCGTGTGGCCCACAGCGAAGAGCCGCTGTGGAACGAGTTCCGCCGGGTGGTCCTGGTGATGCTGCTGGGGCTTCCTGCGGGTCTGCTGGTGGCCGGCCTCGGAGGCTATGCCCTGGCGCGCCGAGCCCTGGCGCCCGTGGATGCCATGGCGTGCCGCGCGGAAGAGATCACCGCCGAGCGCTTGCATGCGCGCCTGCCGGTGGAAAACCCGGATGACGAGCTCGGGCACCTGGCCCGCGTTTTCAACGACACGCTGGCGCGCCTGGAGGGATCCTTCGAGCAGTTGCGCCGCTTCACGGCGGATGCCTCGCACGAGCTGCGCACGCCGCTCACGGCCATTCGCAGCGTGGGCGAGGTGGGGCTGCAACAGCCGGCCGGCAGCGTGGATTACCGCGACGTGATCGGCAGCATGCTGGAGGAGGCCGGCCGCCTGACGCGCCTGGTGGACAGCCTGCTGACCATCTCGCGTGCGGACGCCGGACGGATTGAATTGCATCGCGCGAGCACGCCCCTGCTGCCGCTGGCCCGCGAGGCCGCGGCGCTGGTGGAGGTGCTGGCCGACGAAAAGGGCCAGCAACTCACTGTGGAGGGAGACGAAGGCGCGAGCGCCTTCGTGGATCCCCTCATCGTGCGCCAGGCGCTCGTCAACCTGATCGATAACGGCATCAAGTACACACCCGCGGGCGGGTGGATTCGGGTCTGTGTGGAAGCGCGGGGGAACGAGTCCGTGGTGGAAGTGTCGGACTCCGGAGCGGGCATCGCTGTGGAAGAGCAGGGAAAGATCTTCGAGCGCTTTTATCGCGTGGAACAATCCCGCTCGCGCGAAGGGGGCGGAGCCGGGCTGGGGCTGCCTATCGTGCGCTGGGCCGTGGAGGCGCACGGCGGGGCGGTCGAAGTGAAGAGCCGCCCGGGACAGGGCAGCGCCTTCCGTGTGAAGCTCCCCGCCGGACAGGTGTGCGCCTGCCGGACGTCCTGATTACAAAACCATGAACTATCGTCTGTTCGGAAACGGTCTTCTACTTGTGTTTCTCCTGTGGCTGCCGGCGCCGGACGCCCGCAGCCAGCCGGGGCCCCTCACGCTGGGCGAAGCGGTCCGGCAGGCATCGGAAAAATACCCGGCCGTGCGCGTTTCGCTGGAGCGTGTCTCGGCGGCCGCGGCGGGCATCAACCTGGCCCGCACGGCGTTCCTGCCGCGCGCGGACTTTCTGGCGGAACTGAACCGCGCCACGCACAACAATATCTTCGGCCTGCTGATCCCGCAGCCCATGTCGGTGATCCCCTCGATGTCCGGGCCGGTGCTGCTCACGAACAACCTCAACAACGTGTGGGGCACCGCGGTAGGGGTGCTGGTCAACTGGGAGCCCTTCGATTTCGGTCTGCGGAAAGCCAATGTGGGGGTGGCCGAATCGGCGCGCAACCAGGCCAAAGCCGAGGTCGAGGTGACGAGATTTCAAGTGGAGGCCGCCGCGGCGGATGCTTTTCTCACGCTGCTGGCCGGCGAGCAGACGGTAGTGCCGGCGCGCGCGGCCGTGGAGCGCGCGCGGGTGTTAGACCAGGTGGTGGAAGCGCTGGCCAGGAATGACTTGCGCCCGGGCGCGGATGCTTCCCGCAGCCGGGCCGAACTGGCGCTGGCGCGGACCCAGTTGGTTCAGGCGGAGGAGGCTGCCGAAGTAGCCCGGGCAGCCCTGGCGCAACTGCTGGGCCTGACGCCCGCGGCGGTCCGGGTCACGCCCGGTCCGCTGCTTGGAATCCCGCCGGCAGCCCTGCCGGGGACGGTCCCGGTGGCGCAGCATCCCATGGCCGTGGCACAGGCCCGCGCCGTCGAACAGGTCCGCGCGCGCGAACGGGTGCTCGAGCGCTCCTACTATCCCAAGTTCAACCTGCAAGGCACGGTGTACGCCCGCGGCAGCGGCGCCCAGCCGGACGGCACTACCGGCGGAGCGGCGAGCGGCCTGGGTCCGAACATCCAGAACTGGGCCGCGGGCATGAGCGTCAGCTTCCCGGTCTTCGATCTGCCGGCCATCCGCGCCAAGCGGGAGATCGAGGCCTCCAACGAGCGGGCGGAGTCCGCTCGGTACGCACAACTTCTGCAGGATCTGAACGGCCAGTTGGAGAAGGCGCAAGCGACGCTGGCGGGCGCCCGGAGAGTGATCGAGAACACGCCGATCCAACTGGAGGCTGCGCGCGCCACCGAGCAGCAGGCCACCGCGCGCTACAAAGCCGGCCTGGCCAACATTGTGGAGGTGGCCGAGGCCCAGCGCCTGCTCACCCAGGCCGAAATCGACGACGCCCTGGCGCGCCTGGGCGTGTGGCGCGCCCTGTTCGGCGTGGCCGCCGCCCAGGGCGACCTGACGCCCATGTTGCAGTTGGCCTCCCAGTGAGCGAATAGGAACGAACTATGTGGCTGGTGCTTTCCGCGCTTCGGCGGCCCATCACCATCCTGGTGATCGTAGTCTCCATCGCCGTGGCCGCGTTTCTGGCTCTGCGGCGCATGAAGGTGGATATCTTCCCCAACCTGGGGGCTCCCGCCATCTTCGTGGCCCAGCCGTACAGCGGCATGGACCCTTCGCAGATGGAGGGCTTCCTGACGTACTACTACGAGTATCACTTCCTCTACATCACGGGGATCGAGCACGTGGAGTCCCGCAACATTCAAGGCGCCTCGCTCATGAAGCTGGTGTTTCACGAAGGCACGGATATGAGCCAGGCCATGGCGCAGGTCGTGGGATACGTGAACCGGGCACGCTCCTTCATGCCTCCCGGCGCCGTGCCGCCCTTCATCGTGCGCTACGACGCCGGCAGCGTGCCCGTGGGGCAGTTGATTTTCTCGAGCCCCATCCGGGATCCCGGCGAGATGCAGAATATCGCGCTCAACCAGGTGCGCCCGCTGTTTGCGACCCTGCCCGGCGTATCCGCGCCGCCGCCGTTTGGCGGCAACCAGCGGACCATCGTGATCCGGCTGAATCCGGAACGGCTGCGGGCTTACCGCATCTCGCCCGAGGAAGCCATCAGCGCGGTGAACCGGGCTACGCTGGTCATGCCTTCGGGCAATGTGCGCACGGGCAGCCTGTTGCGCATCGCTTCCACCAACGCCGTGCTGGGCGGCAACCTCCAGGAACTGGCTGGCACGCCCATCCGCACCGGCGCCGGCCCGACGGTGTATCTGCGCGATATCGGCGTAGTCGAAAACGGCACCGATATCCTAACGGGCTACGCGCACGTCAACGGGCGCCGCACGGTGTACATCCCGGTCACCAAGCGCGCCGACGCCTCCACGCTGGACGTGATCCGCCGCGTGCGCGCAGCCTTGCCGGCCATGCGTAACGTGGTGCCGCCTGACGTGGAGATCCGCCTCGAGTTCGACCAATCCCGCTACGTGGTGAACGCCATCCGCGGCCTGATCAGCGAGGGCTTGCTGGGGGCCTTGCTCACCGGCCTAATGGTGTTGCTGTTCCTGCGGGACTGGCGCAGTTCCTTTATCGTGATCACCACCATCCCCTTCGCGCTGCTCTCCGCCGTGGTCTGGCTGTGGGCCGCCGGGCAGACCATCAACATCATGACCCTGGGCGGGCTGGCGCTGGCCGTCGGTGTTCTCGTGGACGAGGCCACCGTGGAGATCGAGAACATCCACACGCATATGGCCGGCGGACTTTCCCGTCCCCGCGCGGTGCTGGATGCCTGCCGGAAGACCGCGATTCCGCGTCTGCTCTCGATGCTGTGCGTGCTCTCGGTGTTTGTGCCGTCGTTTTTCATGGTGGGCGTGGGCCGCCAGTTGTTCGTGCCGCTTTCGCTGGCGGTGGGTTTCGCCATGGTCTCGTCGTACGTGCTTTCGAGCACGCTGGTGCCGGTGCTGTCTACCTGGATCATGCGCCAGGCGCACGGCGAGGATCTGGAAACCGGCTTCCGGCGGACCTACCGCGGCATCTTGCGGGGTCTGCTGAAAGTGCGCTGGCCGCTCGTGACTGCCTACACAGTGCTGGCCGCCATGCTGCTCCTGTACCTGGTTCCCAGGACGCCTACCGAGCTGTTTCCCACGGTGGACGCCGGCCAGTTCCAGCTTCGCCTGCGGGCTCCCATCGGCACGCGCATCGAGCGCACCGAAGAGATCGAGCTCCAGGCGCTGGACGTGATCCGCCAGGCCGCAGGTCCGGACAACGTGTTAATCACCACGGCTTTTATCGGCGTGCAGCCGGCCAGCTATCCGGTCAACACCATCTACCTGTTCACCAGCGGCCCGCACGAGGCCGTGCTGACAGTGGCGCTGAAGCCCAGCGCCACGCTGCGCGGAGAGGCCCTGAAGGAAGAACTGCGGCGGAAGCTGCCGGAAGCCCTGCCGGGCACCACGGTCTCCTTCGAAGCCGGCGACATCGTGAGCCAGGTGATGAGTTTCGGCTCGCCGACGCCCATCGAGGTGGACGTGCAGGGGCCAAACCTGGCCAACAACCGCGCCTTCGCCCAAAAGGTGCATGCGGAACTGGCGAGGCTGGGCTTCCTGCGGGACCTGCAATACCTGCAGCCGCTGGACTATCCCACGGTGCAGGTCACCGTCGACCGCGACCGCGCCGGCCAGTTCGGCCTGACCATGTCCAACGTGGCGCGGTCGCTGGTGGCGGCCACCTCGTCCAGCCGCTTCATCGATCCCAACTACTGGCGTGACCCGCTCACCGGCAATGCTTTCCAGATCCAGGTGGAGATTCCGCAGCACAAGATCGCGTCCATCCAGGACGTGCAGAACCTTCCGGTGATGGAAGACCAGGCCGAGCGGCCCATGGTGGGCGATCTGGCGGACGTCCGGTACGGCACCACCATGGGCGAGGTGGACCGCTACAACATGCAACGCATGGTCAGTCTCACCGCCAATATTCACGGTGTCGTGTTGGGGGATGCGGCGCGGCAGGTGCGCGCGGCTCTTGACCGCGCGGGCGCGCCGCCGCGAGGGGTAACCGTCAACGTGCGGGGGCAGGTGCCGCCGCTCGAAGATACGGTTTCCGGTCTCCAGACCGGGTTGCTGCTTTCGGTAGGCGTCATTTTCCTGCTGCTGGCGGCCAACTTTCAGTCCGTGCGGCTGGCGCTGGCTGTGCTCTCGACGGTGCCGGCGGTGCTGTGCGGCGTGATCCTGATGCTGCGCTTCACCGGCACGACGCTCAACGTGCAGTCCTTCATGGGCGCCATCATGGCCATCGGCGTGGCGGTGGCCAACGCGATCCTGTTCGTGACCTTCGCGGAGATGCGCCGGCGCGAAGGCAGCGCCTCGGCGGAGGCGGCGCTGGAAGGGGGGCGCAGCCGCCTGCGAGCCATTCTCATGACTGCCGCCGCCATGATCGCCGGCATGACACCCATGGCTTTGGGACTTGGCGAGGGCGCGGAGCAGACCGCGCCTCTGGGCCGGGCGGTGATCGGCGGGTTGACCGCCGCCACGCTGGCCACGCTGTTCATCCTTCCCTCGGTCTATGCGATTTTGCAGAAACGGGCGCTCGCGGCTTCACCTTCCCTCGATCCCGATGATCCAACCAGCAGGTATTACGAGCATGCATAAGGTCTTCGTGTTGTCCCTACTCGCCGCCACGCTGGGGGCCCAGCAGGCCGTGGAAGTCGTTTCCGTGGTTGCCCGCCCGGTGGAACGCACGGTGGAACTGCCCGGCGAGTTCCTGCCTTACTTGTCGGTGGCCGTGCACGCCAAGGTCACGGGCTTTGTGGAGCGCGTGGAGGTGGATCGCGGCTCGGTAGTCCGCAAGGACCAGTTGCTGGCCACGCTGGAGGCTCCGGAACTGCGCGCCCAGGTGCTGGAAGCCGAGAGCCAGGTGCGCGCCGCCGAGGCGCGCCGCGCCGAAGTTCAGGCAAAGCTGGTGGCCGCGCAGAGCACCTACGAGCGGCTGAAGGCGGCCTCTTCCACGCCGGGAGCCGTCGCCGCCAACGAGCTGATCGTAGCCGGAAAAGCCGTGGATGCGGCCCAGGCCCAGGTGCGCGCGGAGGAGGCTTCGGCGCGAGCCTCCGCGTCGGCCGTGCAGTCTCTCCGCGAGATGGAAAATTACCTCCGCGTGACCGCCCCGTTCGCCGGCGTGATCACCGAGCGCGACGTGCATCCGGGCGCGCTGGTGGGGCCCGCGGGCCAGCACTCCGGCGCCCTGTTTCAGTTGGAACAGAACACGCGCCTGCGCCTGGTGGTGGCTGTGCCGGAGGTGGAGGTCTCGGGGATCGTGGCGGGGGCGCGCGTGCCGTTCCTGGTTCCCGCCTGGCCGGGGGAGACTTTTCAGGGTGTGATCGCCCGCGCGGCCCACTCCCTGGACCCCAAGACGCGCTCCATGGCCGTGGAACTGGACGTGACCAACCCGCAGGGCCGGCTCGCGCCGGGGATGTATCCCACGGTGAAGTGGCCGGTGCGGGAACTTCGGGCCGCCCTGCTGGTGCCGCCCTCGAGCGTGGTTACCACCACGGAGCGGACCTTCGTCATCCGCGTCAAGGACGGACGGATCGAGTGGGTGGACGTCGCCAAGGGCCCGCCCGCCGGGGATTTGCTCGAGGTGTTCGGCCCGCTGCGCGCCGGCGATGCGATCGTACGCCGCGCCAGCGACGAGCTGCGCCAGGGCAGCCGCGTGACCGTGCGGCAGGCGGCTCCGCCCAAAGCGTCGTAAAATCCCTAGATATGCCTGAAGACAAAACTACCGAACAGACGGCCGCGGACCAAGGCGCTGCGCCCGAGCGCCAGTTGGGTTTCAACACCCGCTCGCTGCATGCCGGGCAGCAGCCCGACGCCGCCACCGGCGCCCGCGCGGTGCCCATTTACCAGACCACCTCTTTCGTGTTCGAGAACAGCGACCACGCCGCCGCGCTCTTCGCGCTTCAGCAGTTCGGCAACATCTATACGCGCATCATGAACCCCACGACGGGCGTGTTTGAAGAGCGCGTGGCGTCGCTCGAAGGCGGCGTGGGCGCGCTGGCCACCTCCAGCGGCCAGGCGGCGCAGTTCCTGGCGCTGACCGCGCTGATGGGGCCTGGCGACGAGATGGTTTCCTCCAGCACGCTCTACGGCGGCACATTTACGCAGTTCGATGCGAGCTTCCGCCGCCTGGGCATCAACACGATCTTCGTGGAGCCCGACGACCCGGAGAACTTTCGCCGCGCCATCACGCCGCGTACCCGGGCGATCTATGGGGAGACCATCGCCAACCCGCGCATGAATGTGCTGGACATCCAGAAGGTGGCCGCCATCGCGCACGAAGCCAACGTGCCTCTGGTCATCGATAACACCATGGCCTCGCCGTACCTCTGCCGGCCCATCGAGCACGGGGCCGACATCGTGCTGCATTCTGCCACGAAATTCCTCGGCGGGCACGGCACCTCCATTGGGGGCATCATTGTCGATAGCGGGCGCTTTCCGTGGAACAAAGGCGTTTTTCCGCAGATCACCGAGCCCAGCCCCGGCTACCATGGCATGCGGTTCACGGAAGTGTTCGGCCCGCTCGCCTATATCATCAAGGTGCGCGTGGAAGGCCTGCGGGACTACGGCCCGTGCATGAGCCCGTTCAACTCCTTCCTGTTCCTGCAGGGCATCGAGACCTTGAGCCTGCGCATGGAACGGCATTGCAGCAATGCGCTGGCGGTGGCGCAGTTCCTGGAGAAGCATCCCGCTGTCAACTGGGTGAAGTATCCCGGACTGGCCTCGAGTCCTTACAAAGCGCTGGCGGAGAAGTATCTGCCGCGGGGATGCGGCTCCATCGTGACGTTCGGCATCCAGGGCGGACTGGAGGCCGGGCGCAAGCTGATCGACTCGGTGAAGCTTTTCTCGCACCTGGCGAACCTGGGGGATGCCAAGAGCCTGATCATCCACCCGGCTTCGACTACGCACCAGCAACTCCCCGACGCCGATCAGCTCAAGGCGGGCATCACCAAGGACCTGATTCGCGTGTCGGTGGGGATCGAAGACCTGGGCGATATTCTTTGGGACCTGGACCAGGCCATCGCGGCGTCGCAGAAGGCTTAAGCGCAACGGACCGGCCGGAGAGCGGGGGGTCCCGGCCGGTAGCGTATAATAAAAAATAGATTTCTGAGAAGCCGCTGTGTCCCTGCATACTTTTTTCCGCCTGTTTACCCACATTCAGATGATGCCCGTGCTGGAGAGTGGGGAAGAAACCCTGGTGGGCGGCCAGGCCGTGATTGAAGGCGTAATGATGCGCTCCCCGCATTCCTACTGCGTGGCGGTGCGCAATCCCGAAGGTCGGATGGTCACCGAGGCGCAGCCTCTGGCCCGCATGTCGGAGCAGTATCCGATCTTCAAGTACCCGGTGGTCCGCGGCGTCGGCACGCTGTACCAGGCCATGAAACTGGGGCTCAAGGCCCTGCGCTTTTCGGCCAACGTTTCCGTGGCCAGCGGCGGGGACAAGGCCCCTTCCAGCGAAATCTCGAACTGGGCCATCACGCTGAACCTGATTTTCTCGCTGGGGTTCTTCATCTTCCTGTACAAGTTCGTGCCGCTGTACGTGGTCACCCGGCTGGAAAAGGCCTGGCCCATGCTGGAGGGAAGGATCGCCTTCAACGCCGCCGACGGCCTGATCCGGATCGCCATCTTCCTGGCGTTTCTGTATTTTGTCTCGCGGATGAAAGACATTCGCCGGGTCTTCGAATACCACGGCGCGGAACACAAGGTGGTGTTCAATTTCGAGTCCGGCATGCCGGTGAGCGTCGTCAACGCGCAGAAGTTCAGCACCTTTCATCCCCGCTGCGGCACCAGTTTCCTGCTGGTGGTGATGATTGTTTCGATGATTGTCTACACGCTGATTCCCTTTGACGGATTTGTGGCTAAGTTCGTCTCGCGCGTCGCGCTGTTGCCGGTGGTGGCGGGCGTGAGCTACGAGCTGATCCGTTTTGCGGCCAGACGCCGCGGGTCCATCCTGGCCACCCTCACGGCCCCGGGCCTGTGGCTGCAACGCATCACAACCAAGCGGCCTTCGGATGACCAGGCCGAAGTCGCCATCCGGGCCCTCGCAGGCGCTATGGAGCTGGAAAAAGCTCAGGGCGGGGAACTGGTCATCGCCTGAACCGAATCCATGCTATTCAAGGACAAGCTGGACCAGATCGAAGCGCGCTTTGAGGATTTGACGCGCCAGATGGCCGATCCGGCCGTCATCAACGAAGCCGAGCAGTACCGCAAGGTGACCAAGGCCCACAGCGAAATCTCCGAGGTGGTCAACAAATACCGGGAGTGGAAAAAGATCGCGAGCGAACTCGGCCAGGCGCGGCTGGTGCTCGAAGATCACGACCCCGACCTGAAGGCTATGGCCGCCGAAGAGCTGGTTCGCCTGGAGCCCGAACTGGCCGCCGCGGAACAGGAACTCAAGATTCTGCTACTGCCCAAGGATCCCAACGACGAGAAGAACGTGGTGCTCGAAATCCGCGCCGGCACGGGCGGCGACGAGGCCACCCTGTTTGCCGCCGAGATTTTCCGCATGTATTCGCGCTACGCCGAATCGCAGCGCTGGCGCATCGAAGTAACTTCCTCCAGCGAATCCGCCGTGGGCGGGCTGAAAGAAGTGATCGCCCTGGTGAGCGGCGAGCGGGTCTACAGCAAGCTGAAGTACGAAAGCGGCGTGCACCGCGTGCAGCGCGTTCCGGCCACGGAGCAGCAGGGCCGCGTGCACACCTCCGCCGTCACGGTGGCGGTGCTGCCGGAAGCGGACGACGTCGAAATCAGGATCGAGCCGAAAGACATCCGAATCGACACGTTTTGCTCTTCGGGGCCGGGCGGGCAATCCGTCAACACCACCTATTCGGCGGTGCGCATCACCCACCTGCCCACGGGGCTGGTGGTCTCCTGCCAGGACGAGAAATCCCAGATCAAGAACCGTGCCAAGGCGGAGCGCGTGCTGCGCTCCCGGCTGTACGAACTGGAACTCGAAAAGCAGCAGGAGCAACTGGGCGCGGAGCGCCGCAGCATGGTGGGCACCGGCGACCGCAGCGAGAAGATCCGCACCTACAACTTTCCGCAGAACCGCGTCACCGATCACCGCATCGGGCTGACCTTGCACCAGTTGGATATGGTCATCGACGGCCGGCTGGATCCCATCATCGAAGCGCTCACCACCCACTACCAGACGGAAAAGCTCAAGGAGCAGGCTGCCGCGTAAATGACCGTTCACACCGCGTTGCTCCAGGGCACGAGGCTGCTGGAGGACGCGGCTATCGCCGTGCCGCGTCTGACCGCCGAGGTGCTCCTGTGCCACGCCATGCGCCGCGAGCGGCCGTATCTCTACGCGCATCCCGAGCAGGAACTCACCCAGATCGAATGGATCCATTACGGCCGCTACCTGCACGAGCGCCTCGCGGGCAAGCCTACGCAGTACATCACGAAGCGGCAGGAATTCTACGGCCGGGAGTTCCGGGTTACGCCGGACGTGCTCATCCCGCGGCCGGAAACCGAGCACGTGGTGGAGGCCGCCCTGGCCATCGCCCGGGATGCGCGCCGTGTGCTGGATGTGGGCTGCGGCTCCGGCGCTTTGGCCGTCACGCTGCAGTTGGAAACGGGCGCCCGGGCATGGGCCACGGATGTGTCGCTGGCCGCGCTGAGGGTAGCCGCCGATAACGCGCGCCGCCTGGGCGCCGTGGTCGAGTTCCTGGCCTGCGATCTGATGTCCGCTTTTGCCGATGGTTCGCTCGACCTGGTGGTCTCGAATCCGCCGTATGTCCCGTTGACGGACGAACACGGATTGCAGCGCGAAGTCCGCGACTACGAGCCGCGCGTGGCGCTATTCGCCGGGCCCACCGGGCTCGAAGTCTACGAGCGCCTGGTCCGGGACGCCGGGCGGGTGCTGCGCCCCGGAGGCTGGTTGATTCTGGAACTGGGCTACAACAGCTACGATCGCGTGCGGGCCATGCTGGGCCTCGCGTGGGGCGAGGCCCAGGTCACGCCGGATCTGGCCGGGATTCCTCGCGTGCTCGCGGCGCGGAAAACCTCGCGTACCTAGAACTGCAAGCGGCCTCGCAGTTCAACCTGTCGGCTCGCCGCGCCGTCCACCATGCTGCTGACCACTCCCACGCTTCCGGGCACCGAGATATTGGCGGCCGGCAGGTAGAAGTTGGGGTGGTTGAACGCGTCGGAAGCAGATGCGGTAAACGTGAAATGGAACCGCTCGGTGATGGCGAAGGTCTTGGCGATCGAGATGTTCTGGTTGTTGTATCCCGGGCCTTCCAGGACAAACGCGCCGGAATTGCCGAGACTGCCCAGCGCCGGCACTTTGAAACAACTCGGGTCGAACCAGTGGTTGACGCTGCGCTGACTGGATGGCAGGTTGCCGTTGCAGACCCGATCGGGCAGGCCGCCCACGGTATTCGTGTTGGAGCGGTCCGCGCCGGAGTACGACGGCGAGAAGAAGTGCCCGGTTTCCATATAGCCGATCCAGTACAACTGCCAGCCACCCAGCGCGCCGTTCACCACCGCCGGGGCATGGCCCATGTAGCGCCGTCCTTTGCCCACCGGGATCTCCCAGACGATGTTCAACACGGCGCGCTGCCGCGGCGTGAACTGGTCGCGCGAGTAGAACAGCGGGGAGTACGGGCTCTCCAGGTCGGCGCCGCCCTGAAAGTTGGAGTAGCTGGAAGCCAGGGTCCAGTGCGCATCCAGGGTCACCTGGCCGCTCTTGCGCAACACCTCGAAGGTCATCGCATTGAACTTGGCTTCGCCGTTGCTGCGGTAGTATGACGCGCTCACGAACTGCGGGTAGGGCCGCCGGTCCGCGGTGAAGGGAATCAGGCTGGGCTGCGGTTTGTTGATGCTGATCCCGTAATTCATTCCGTAGTCGTGCGATCCCACATAGGACAGGCGGAAACCCATGTCTTTGAACTGCTGCTCCACCGTCACGTTGTACTGATGGATCTGCCCGTTGCTCGCGTCCGGCGGATATCCGGTGATGCTCTGGGAGGGAATGCGGGCGCTGGTTAGCGAGGTCGGGAACGGATTCGGGAAGGACAGCAGGGGCTGGCCATTGGTGATCACGTTCTGGTAGGTCTCGCTGATCTGGAACGGCCCGGTGCCCTGCAAACGCGCATACCGTCCCAGGGTTTCATTAAAGATACCGTAGCCGCCGCGAATCACGAGCTTGTCGCTCAAGCGGTAGGCCACGCCGATGCGCGGCACGAAATTGTGCAGATCCGGGTTCATCGGGACGTGCCCGGTGACGATGGAAATGTTCTTGGGATAAAGCGCGCTCACCTGGTTCTGTGTGCCGTCCGGAATGATCACGTTGCCCGTCTTAGGGTCCCAGTTCAGCATGAGGCCGTCGGAAAAGGTGGGCGAGCCGAAGCGGTCCCAGCGCAGGCCCAGGTCCAGCGTCAGGCGGTTGTTCACTTTGAAGGAGTCCTGGATGAACAGGCCCAGTTCGCTGTCCAGCATCGTGCGGTTGGTAAGCGGATCCAGGCGCGTGCTGGTGAAGGGCATACCCAGCAGGAAGTCCGCGTAGCCGTATCCGGAGAGCGAGCCGTTGAAATTGAAGCTGCCGTAAGTGCCTTCCGGGATGAAGCCGGAGAAGCGTGATTGCGGCTTGTATTCGCCGCCGAACTTGAACACGTGGCGGCCCTTGGACCAGGTGACCGTGTCGGCATAGCCCCAGTCATGATCGTTCTGCCGCTCGCCGCCCGGCTGGGTATAGAGCGAGGGGTAGCCGGCAATGTCCATGCGCGGAAAACCTTCGGCGCTGTAACCCTTGGGGTTGACGCCCTGAATCCCGAGCTGCTTCACGGCTTGGTCGCCCTTGAAAGGCGTGACGCCGTAGAGCGGTTCGCCATCCGTGTATTTCTCCTTGTAGAAGCCGACGCGGGCGGTGTTGACCAGGGTCGGCGAGAAGACATGCGTGTCCTCCACCACCGTGTGGATGTTGAAGCGCACACGGGTCCAGGAGAAAGCGGGGAAGTTGGTGGGCAGCACGTACAGCCCCCAATCCTCGATCACGCGGCCCATCAGCCGGTTCTTGCTGCTGATCTGGTAATCGATGCGCTGCGTGAAGTCCTTCCGCAGGTGATAGTCTTGTGGGAACGGGAACGTGAAGCCATAGTTGCTGGCCAGGCCTGGGCGGTTCGGAGCCGGCAGATAATTCTGATTGACCGACTGCGAGACGGAGCTGATGCGGCTGGCCGGGATCACGTTATTGGGGAAGGGCTGGCCGTTCAGCGGATCCTTGACCACCACGGGAGTTCCCAGCGCCAGTAGTTGGGAAAAATCGCCGCCGCGCATCTGGTCGGTGGGCACGTCCCGCAGGTAGAACTGCTTGCTCGGAATCTTCAGGATGTTGGCTGAGGCGTAGAAGAACAGCTTGTCTTTGATCACCGGGCCGGAGGCGCTTACGGCAATCGTGTGGATGAGCACTTTGGCCTTGGTGTCGTCGAAGAATTGACGCGCGGCCAGCGCCGAATTCTGGTTCCAGTAGGCGGCCTGCCCATGGAATTGATTGCTGCCGGACTTGGTGACCAGGTTCAAGTAGCCCACCCGTGCGAATTCCGCCGTGTTGTTTACCGTCACCACGGTGACTTCCTGGGCGTCCAGGATGTCGTTTAACTGGTTCACCGCGTTGTCGTTGGTATGGCCGTCCTGGCCCTCCTGCACCTGGTTCGAACTCTGCCCCGCCCACTGCGAGCTCCACACGCCGTTGGATTGCGAAACCAGCGGCGCGGTGGTGATGAAGAGGCTCGGATCCAAGGTCGCCATGCCGCCCACCCAGGGGTTGTCGAAGTGCTTCGATGTATCCACGGCCGCCTGGATCTTGGCGGTATCGGTCTGGATCACCGCGGCTCCTGCCTGGACGGTCACTTCGGTCCCTACCGCGCCGATCTCCAGGGTGACGTTGACGCGCCGCACCTGGGTGCCTTCCAGGATGATGCCATCGGCCACGAAGGTCTTGAACCCCGCCGCCGAGGCCGTGAGCCGGTAAGTGCCGCGCTGCAGGTCCGGAATTTCGAAGTCCCCTTCCGCGTTCGTCTTCACCTCGCGTTTGGCATTGGTTTCGAGGTTGGTGAGGGTGATGTCCGCCCCGGCGATCACCGCGCCGCTCGGGTCCGTGGCGACGCCGCGCACGGTGGATAAGGTGAGCTGCCCGAACAGCGCGGCGCAAGCCACCAGCGGAGCCAGAAAACGGTATTTCCGAAATCCGGGATAGCTGGTGGGTGTAAACCGCTCTCCCGCGAAATAGTTGGCCATACGAATCCTCCCTAAAGCCGAGTTGAGATTTCAGGCCGGAAGTTCTGTTGCCTGGTTAATTAGGGGTAGTATACACCGGGCCGCGCCTCTGCCAACCCCACTTTTTAAACGGAGATGTGGGGTTGTCCCGGGATCTGGACATGGTGTAGTCTCTGGGAGATGCCGCTATCGGCCGCTGGAATGAAATTCGATGTCATTGTGGTGGGTTCAGGTGCGGGCGGCGCCACGGCAGCTTACGTGCTCGCCAACAAGGGCTTGCAGGTTTGCCTGCTGGAAGCCGGCCGCGTGTTGAACCCTGCCAGGGACTTTCTGACGCACACCTGGCCCTGGGAACTGCCTTTCCGCGGGCACGGAAAGCCCGGCGAATACGACGGCTTGTGGAAGATCAACGAGTACACGGCGCAGCTTTACACGAATCCCCGCCGCGAGCGCTACGACTCGCTCGAAAATTTCCACTGGACCCGCCTGCGCGGCACCGGAGGGCGCACCAACACCTGGGGGCGCGCCTGTTTCCGCCATGGGGAACTGGACTTCAAAACCCGTTCGAAACAGGGCTTCGGTTACGACTGGCCCATCGGCTACCAGGACCTCGCGCCCTACTACGATAAAGTCGAACGGCTGGTCGGGCTTGCCGGTAACCCCGGCGAGAACTACTTCAACATGCCGGATGGCATCTATTGCGGCCCTCCGCACAAGCCGCGCTGCTCGGAGTTATTTCTCCAGAAGCGGGCCGCGAAAATCGGCGTGCCGGTGCTGCACGAGCGCACGGCCGTCCTGAGCGTTCCTTATGACGGCCGCCCGGCCTGCCACTATTGCGGCGAATGCGGCCGGGGATGCGACGTGCGGGCCCGTTTCAGCACCATGGACGTGATTCTGCCCAAGCTGAAAAAGCTTCCCAACTTCACGCTGCGCCCGCACGCCGTAGCGCACCAGGTGCTCGTGAACAGCAACGGCCTGGCGCGCGGGGTCTCCTTTGTCGATGCGCTCAGCAGGCAGCACTACGAAATGGAAAGCCGCGCCGTGGTGCTGGCTGCCAGTACCGTCGAGTCCGGACGCATCCTGCTGAACTCGAAGTCGCGGTTCCACCCCAAGGGCATCGGCAACTCCAGCGGGTTGGTGGGACATTACCTGATGGACAGCGTCAAATCGGGCGCCATGGTGGGCGTCGCGCCGGAACTCGAGAACCGCGAACGCGTGGACGAGGACGGCGCCGGCGGCTCCCACATGACCATCCCGCGCTTCAACTACAACCGCCGGAACAATTTCTACGGCGGCTACTTCGTCCTGATCGGCACCGGCTTCGGGCGGGAGCTCAGCAGTTCCGGCGGCGCCACCGCCTGGGGCGCGGCCCTCAAGCGGCAGATCCGCCGCCAATACGGGAGCACGATTTCGCTGCGGGGCTACGGCGAGCGGATCCCCGACCACGACAACTATTTCGAAATCGACCCCCACAACACCGATTCCTACGGTATCCCGCAGGTGCGGTTTCACGTCGCCCACAAGGAAAATGAGTGGAAGATGATGGCGGATATGTACGGCTGGATGGACCAGATTCTGCGCGCCGCCGGTGCTGAGATTCTGCCGCACCGCCAGTACCTGGAGCCCATGGGCGACGCCACCCACGAATGCGGCACGGCGCGCATGGGCGCCGATCCCAAAGCCAGCGTCCTGAATGCGTGGTGCCAGTCGCACGATGTCAAAAACCTGTTCGTCACCGACGGCAGTTGTTTCGTGTCTCTGCCCGGCACGCACGGCATTACCACGCTGATGATGTCGATTTCCTGGCGGGCTTCGGAGTATCTCGCGGAGCAGATGCGGCGGGGAGACGTATGAGCGCGCCGGAATTGAGCCGCCGGAGTGCCGCGGCCTTACTGGGGCTTGGGGTGGCGGCCTCGCGACTAAAGGCGGCGCAAGCCGCGCTCAACGCGCTGCGCCGCGATCCCGCGGAAGCCAAACTCCAGTTCTTCACCCCCGCGCAGCACGAACTGCTGGATGCGCTCACGGAGATGATCCTGCCGGCCGATGAGCATTCACCGGGCGCCCACGCCGCCGCGGTCGGCAAGTACATCGACCTGGTGGTGGCCAACAGCACGCCCGAAACGCAGGCCGCCTGGAGAGCGAACCTCGCCGCGTTCGAAGCCTTCGCCGGGCAGGCCGGAAAGCCGTTTCTGCGAGCCGCGCCGGCCCAACGCGCCAAAGTGCTGGAGCAGCTCGCGGCGCGCGCCGCCCGTCCCGGAACCCCCGCGGAGCATTTCTTCGCGCAGGTCCGGGAAATGACCATCTTCGGATACTACAGCTCGGAAATCGGACTGCTCAAAGAACTCGGGTACAAAGGGAACCAGGTGCTGGCCGCGTTCCCCGGCTGCCACTCCGCGCCGTAACCGCCGCGCCGCCGGCCTACGCCGAATACTTGCGCACGCCGCGCTTGAGTTCCGCGGCCAGGCCGGGGAGGGCGGTTTCCACATCCTGGTCTTCGTACTCGATGGAGACGTAACCTTTGTATCCGCTTTTGGCGAACATGCCGAGCAAGCGATCCCAATCGGCCTTTTCTTTCACGCCGTCCGGGCTCGCGATGTGCGCCTTGAAGTGCACGTTCACGGCGTACGGGATACAGAGCGCCACCTGCGCATAGCCGTTCTTCGGAAAATTCCCCGTGTCCAGGTTGATGCCGGCCCACGGGGAATCGGTCTGTTTCACGATCTCGACGGTCGGCTCGGCGGTGGTGGTCAGCCCCCCGTCGTCCTCCACTCCCAGAATGATTCCCTTGCTGCCGGCGTATTCCGCCCCGCGTTTGAGCACTTCGACGGCCCAGGCGATAGCCTGCGATTCGCTGGCGCCCTTGGGGATCGCGCCGCCGAAAACGCGCACGTGTGTGGCGCCGAGTTTATCGGCAATGTCCACCCACTTGCGGATGTTTTCAACTTCGGCGCGCTGCAATTCTGGCGTAGGCTGCGCCAGGCGGGCGCGCACCGCGGCGCTGTAAAGGCTCACCGCGTGCTTGTAAGCCGTGCGCCGCAGGGATGCCAGGTACTGATCCGAGGTGTCCGGGAACCAGTAGACCGTGGTGTCCAGCCCGTCCAGGCCGAGGTCTGCCACGTAGCGGATCAGGTCCTCGTAGGTCAGCGTCTTGGCTTGCAGTTGCCGGCGAAACGAATACGCCACCAGGCCGGCTTTCAGGTGCCCTTTGGCCCCGGCTTGTGGGTAGGCGCGGGCAGCGGCCGCGGCGAGCGCGGGGGCGGCTTTCAGGAGTTCTCGGCGATTCATACAGGCTCAGGCGCGGCGCGCCGACCTGAATTATATCCAAACTCCCAGTGCTATACTGCCCCATCATGTGCTCGCCTCTCGTGCGCTTCAGCCTCGCGCTCCTGCTGCCGTGGGCCCTCGCCGCCGAAACCCATGAGGTGGTGGCCAAGGTCTACTACCGCACCTTTTCGCATACGAATCCGGTTCTGCTGCGCATCCGCCCCGGCGACGTGGTGGTCACCAAAACCCTCGACGCCAGCGGCCGCGACTACACCGGCGCGGTGCGCCATCCGGACCCCGGCAATCCGCTCACGGGGCCGTTTTATGTCGAAGGCGCCGAACCGGGCGACGCGCTGGTGGTCCACCTGCGCAAAATGCGTCTGAACCGCAACTGGGGCTATTCGGGCTACCGCCTGGGCCTGTTTTCGCTGACCCCCGACTTCATCGAGACGCTCTACCCCAACAGCTTCAAGCCGGACATCGTCATGAAGGGCGCTTCGCGTTACGTGCGCTGGGACCTGGACCTGGCGCGCAACCTGGTCCAGCTCAACGATCCGAAAAGCCGCGAGATCCGGCTGGAATTCCCGGCCAAACCCATGCTGGGCTGCATCGGCGTGGCGCCCGCGGGAGATTTCGCGCCGACCTCAGGCCCCGCCGGGTCTTACGGAGGCAACCTGGACTACAACGAGGTGCGCGAAGGCGCCACCGTCCTGCTGCCGGTGTATCACTCGGGCGCGTATCTATTCCTGGGCGACGGCCACGCGCTGCAAGGCGACGGCGAACCCACCGGCAACGGCATCGAGACCTCCATGGACGTGGAGTTCAGCGTGGAGGTGCGCAAGCACGCCGGCCTTTCCGGACCGCGTCTGGAAACGGCCGACTCGCTCATCAGCCTGGGCGCCGAGCCCGAATTCACCAGTGCGCTGGACCGTGGTTTGCAGATGGCCACGGTGGATATGGTCCGCTGGCTGACCAGCGAATACAAGCTGGAACCCTGGGCCGCGCACCTGCTCGTGGCGTTTCAGGGCAAGTACGACGTGGTCACCGTGGCGGGCACCATGGGGCTCCGGATTCCCAAGGCAGCGCTGGCCCATCGGCCATGATCCGGCGCGTCTTCGGCTGGACCGGTGTGGAGGTGCCGGTCATCGGGCAGGGGACCTGGATGATCGAAGGCAGCCGCGAGGCGGAGCGGCGGGCCATCGAAGCCCTTTGCACCGGCCTTGATCTGGGCATGACCCACATCGACACCGCCGAGATGTACGGCAGCGGGCGCGCCGAAGAACTGGTGGCCGAAGCCATTGCCGGGCGCCGCCACGAAGTCTTCCTGGTAAGCAAGGTGCTGCCGTCCAACGCCTCGTACAAAGGCACGATCGCGGCTTGCGAGCGCAGCCTGAAACGCCTGGGGACCGGCTGGCTGGATCTGTATCTGTTGCACTGGCCCGGCCGCTATCCGATCGCCGAGACCATGCGCGCCATGGAGGACCTGGTGGCCGCGGGCAAGATCCGTCACCTGGGCGTCAGCAACTTCGATCTTGGCGAACTGCAAGCCGCCGAGCGCGCGCTGAAGCGGGAACGCATCGCCTGCAACCAGGTGCTCTACCACCTCGGCGACCGCGGTATTGAGCGCAGGCTGATTCCGTACTGTCAATCCCGCGGGATCGCCGTCGTGGGTTACAGCCCGTTCGGTCACGGCGACTTTCCTTCGCCGCGCAGTGCTGCGGGCCGCACGCTGGCCGAGGTGGCCGAACGCCACGGGCGCACGCCGCGGCAAACGGTACTGAACTTTCTCACGCGCCAGCCGGGAGTCTTCAGCATCCCCAAATCCTCGCGCAGCCAGCACACGCGCGAAAACAGCGCCGGCGCCGGCTGGAGTCTCGATCCCGAAGGTCTGGCCGCGATCGGCGGCGCCTTTCCCGCGCCCGATCACGACGTCCCGCTGGGCATGCTCTGAACCCGGGCCAGGCGTTTACGGCGCGGAAGTCCGCAAACCGTGCGATACTGAAGATAGTTCTCTCCACCGAGCGGCCCCCCGATGGCTCGCCACTCTCTGCCGAGGACGCGGAGTGGTACATGAGCTGAGCCGGTACACATCGCAAAGTTTCAGTACAAGTTCTGACCTGGCTTTAGAGGCGACGCGGTTATCCGGTTGCCTGCTTCGCATGCAACGCATGAAACACATGAAACTCGAACTTACGCTTGAGGAACTCACCCTGTTGACCAGCTTGGCATCCGATCAGCTCTTCCGCAGAGAATTCATCGACCCGAAGATGCCCGGGTATCGGGCCGATCCCGCGGAACTGCAACTGGGCAAGGCGCTGGTAGGGCGGCTGCGGCTGATGATCGTCCAGGCCTCCCGGGACACCGGAGCATCGCCGGCCGCCGACACCGGGCGCGTTTCGGGTAATGCGTCCAAGCGGTCCCATGGCATCACAGATGCCCTTTGATCCGCGAGAACCTGTTAGGAGTGCGACTGTGCGGTTCACTCTGACGGGATTCAATCAAAAGGCGGGAGTCCGCCTATATGCGTTTGAAGGAATCGCGGATGGGATCCGTACGAGCTTCACGGTCGGAGTAGATCTGGCTCTCATCCCGCGCTTTGGAATCCACATTCAGGAGCTGCCGCTCTTGTGTCGGGAACTTCTGGAGCGGCAGGCAGAAGGCCGGGAAGAGCGCACTTTGACCTTTACGGAAGAGGAAATGCGCGTACACGCCCACAATCGCGAGTTGGCGCGAGAGGCAGCGGACCGGAAGCGCAAAGCCGTCCGAAGACCTTCGAGCGACAACGTCGGGGTGGCCTGGCGCACTCCGGTTCGATAGTCCGCGCCCTGCCATAGGAGCCGAGCCGCGACCGTCACGGAGCGTTCCCTTGCCGCGCGCTGCCCCGAACTCCGCCCTCAATCGGCGTAGCATGGTAATTAAGAGGATGCTGTGGACATACGGGAGGCGGATCTCACCAAAACCTACGATGCCGTAGTGGTCGGTTCCGGCGCGGCCGGAGGCATGGCCGCCTATGTGCTCGCCATGCACGGCATGCAGGTGCTGCTGCTCGAAGCCGGCAGGAAGCTGAACATCGAGCAGGAATTGCGGTCGATGCAGTGGCCCTACGATCACCCCCGGCGCGGGGAAATGCCTCCGGACTATCATGCCCTGGGAGCCCGCGAATACAGAATCCGCCGCCCTCCCTACGCCGCCGGCAGTCCTTATCCGCACGTGGAGTCGTATGTGCAAGGCTGGAACGGGGCCGACTACAGCAAGAACATCGTGGTGGACGAGAAGGACCATCCTTACTCCGGCACGAACTACGCCTGGGTGCGGGCGCGCTGTCTGGGCGGCAAAACCAACATCTGGGGACGCCTGGCGCTGCGGCTCTCCGACTATGATTTCAAGGCTGCCAGCCGCGACGGCTTCGGCGAGAATTGGCCCATCTCCTATGCCGACATCGCGCCGTATTACGACAAGGTAGACCTCCTGCTGGGCATTTCCGGCGTCAAAGAGAACCTGGATTACCTGCCCGACAGCATTTTTCAGCGGCCCATCCGCCTGAATTACGCCGAGGTGAAACTGCGCGAGTCGCTGGCCCGCTCCGGGCGCGTGCTGACCCCCTACCGCGCCGGCGTGACCACCGACGGCGTCAAAAACAAGTACCGCAGCCACTGTTTCGGGCGTGGCGCGTGCAACCGTCACGTGGGCGGCTGCGATATCCACGCGGCCTTCGATTCGCCCACCGGCCTGATCTATCCCGCCGCCGATACCGGGAGGCTGAGCCTGCGCACGAACGCCACCGTGTACGAGGTGCTGGCGGACAAGGACACGGGTAGGGCGCGCGGGGTGGCATTTCTCGATACCGAAACCCGCCGGACTTACGAGGTGAAGGCCAAAGCGGTGCTGCTGGCCGCCTCCACGCTGGAGTCCGCTCGTCTGATGTTGCTTTCGAAGTCCCGCCAGCATCCCAACGGCATCGGCAACTCCAGCGGCCACGTCGGACACAATTTCTGCGAGCACATTATGGGGCCGAGCGTGACCGGCATCGTGAAGGAGCTGGTAGGCAAGCCGCACACGCTCGACGACGGCCGGCCGGGCGGCTTCTACCTGGCGCGCTTCCGCAACCTGAAGGAGCGCCACCCCAACTTCATCCGCGGCTACGGCTTCGAGGGTTCGAGCGGCAGTGCCATGATTCCTTCGAATACCATGTCCACGCCCGGCTTCGGCGCCGAATACAAGAAGAAAGTGCGCGAATACTCGGGCGCCTTCATCCACATGGGCGGATTCGGTGAAGTGCTGGCGCGCTACGAAAATTACGTGGACCTGGACCCGCAGCTAAAAGACCAGTGGGGCATCCCGGTTCTGCGCTTTCACTACCAGTTCGGAGACAACGAGAAGAAGATGGCCGCCGACATGGCGGATACGGCCCGCCAGATGTTCGAGGAGGCGGGCTTCGAAGTCGTCCACGTGAGCCGGCAGTTATTGACCGAGGGATGGTCCATTCACGAGATGGGAACCGCGCGCATGGGGTCGGACCCGAAAAAATCCGTGCTGAACCAGTTCCAGCAAGCGCACGACGTGAAGAATCTGCTGGTGGTGGACGGCAGCAGCCACGTGAACGCGTCCTGCCAGAATCCCACCTGGACGATCATGGCGCTGTGCTGGCGCTCCTGCGACCACCTGGCGGACCAGATGAAGAAAGGAGAAATCTGATGCGCGGCGAAAAGCGGGCGCAGCCGACCCGGCGCGAGGTGATGGGGGCGGCGGCTTTGGTGGCGGGGCGCTTGGCCAAGGCGGCGCCCGCGCCGCGGCAGGGCGAGTCCGCGTTCTTCACGCCCGAGGAATTCGCCCTGGTGGATGAGCTGACCGAGATGATTATCCCCGCCGACGAGCATTCGCCCGGCGCGCGGGCGGCGCAGGTGGCCGCCTACATCGACCGGCGCCTGGCCGAAGCGCTGGAGGCTCAGCCCAAGGAGATTTGGCGCGAAGGTCTCCGGCGCGTGGACGATGCCGCGCATACTCTGCACGGCGGCCCGTTTCTGAAGCTCACGCCGGAGCAGCGCACCGAGGTGTTGACACGCTTCTCGCTGCGCGATCCGTTTTTTCCGGAACTGAAAGCCCGCACGGCCAACGCCTACTACACCTCCAGGATCGGCATCCACCAGGAGATGGAATACAAAGGCAACGTCTACCTGGAGCAGTTCGTGGGCACCGACGTCGGAAAAGCTGACCGCTGAAGGCTGACCGCTTGCGCCGTGTTCTCAAAGGCTGCGGGTTTCAGAGTTTCCCCTCCGTATAGGGATTGCATCGCACCGAGCGCTGGGGTATGCTTCTGATCGGAAGACTGCTGAAGGCGGAGATTCTGGACCGCTTCCAGGGGAGGTGAACATGTTCCGCTCCGTGTCGGGATTTCGATCGCAGTACGGAGAGCTGACACTCCTGGTAGCCTCGGATTTCGATGAGTGGAAGGTCCTGATTCTGGGACCCGGAGTCACCATCCATGGAGGGCGGCAGTTCTCCGAAGGGAAGGCCAAGGACCATGCGCGTGCTATCGCCATGGACTACGCCCGGAAGGAGTCGCCGGAGGGTCCGCCGGCGCCCGAGCTGGATTGGGCGCCTTTCAGCCCCGGGCAATGGCTGAACTGGCGGCCCTAGCTGTCCGACAGCACGGCCTGTCCCGTTACGAGAGCATCGCGTTTAGTGGAGGTTGCCATGAAAGGGACACCGAAGCGGGTGGCGCTTGCGGGCGCCCTCGCACTCATCGCCCTGGTTGTGATTTCCTGTGCGACAGGGCCCCGGCCGCCGCAGCCGGGTACGCCTGCGTTTTATTGGGGTGCGGCCAACGAGATGTTCAAGGCGGGAGACTATCTCAAGACCAACGACAATTTGGCGCAGGTGACCAGGTCGGACAACGAGTTCACCGCCCGTGCGCGCCCGTTGGAGATCCTGGTGTCTGCCGGTCTGGCCCAGGGTTTTATGGATCTGGCGGAAAATTACGAAACCGGAGCCCGCATCAACCGCGCCAATCCAACGCCGTTCCGGAAGCAGGTGAACATCTTCCGCGGGTATGCCAGCAACGCCTCCTTGCAGTTCGTAGAAGCCTTTCACCGCTTCCGCCTGCTCAATAAGGACGCCAACGTGGTGCTGGCGTTCGGGTATCCCACCGGCAGCGCGGCCATCCCGCAGCAGATCAAGCGGGTGACCAGCGGCATCTTCGTGCCGCAGGCTGAGATGGAAGAGATCCAGAAGGATATGCTCCAGCGCGGCGTGCTGCTGGCCGTCTCCCGCGCGGTTGGGGCGGCGGACGACACTGCCAAGGCCCTCGAGGTCTTCCAGAAGGGCGAGGTGCAGGTGCCCGCGCCGGTGTTCTACCTGGCCATGGCGAAGACGCTCCACGAGCAGTCGCAGCTTTACTCCACCACCAAACTGGATCAGCCCGTGCGGATGCAACTTTTCTGTAACGAAGCGCTGGCGGCCCTCAAGCTCGTGCCGGCTTCCAAGGAAAGCAAGGATCTCACGGGCAAGGTCGAAAAGACGCTGAAGAAGATCAAGACCACTTAAGCGGCCAAGCCCAGGAGACGTGCGGCGTTACCCCCAAGGATCTGCGCCTTGGCCGTCTCGGGAATCGCTGCGGTGAGCACCCGGCCTTTGTGGATGCGGGGGTCCATGAGCGGCAGGTCGGAACCGAACAACAGGCGGTCCGCTCCGGCGCCCGAGACGAGTTCCTCGATCGAGCCGATCTCCCGCCACGAAGTGCAGATTTCGATGAAAATGTTGGCGCAGCGGCGCGCCGCGGCAATCGAGCTGAGGCGGCCGGAACGGAAGTTGCCGGCATGGCCGAGGACGATGCGGGCATCGGGGTACTTCTCGGCCCAGCGCACGAACATTTGCGGCTCCCCGTGATTCGGGTTCACCAGCGGATCGCGCCCATCGCTGTGGGAAATCAGCGGGACTTTCCGGGCGTGGGCGAATGCGAAGACCGGCTCCCAAATCGCATCCTCCACGGTTCGGTCGAAGTAGGGCGGGTAGATCTTGATGCCTTGGAGGCCCAGATGGTCGAACACGCGCGCTAACTCCCCTTCCATCTCTTCCGGATAATGCGGAGTCACGAAAGCGAACCCGATGAAGCGGTCCGGGTGCGCGGCGACGAACCTGGCGGTCAGATCGTTGCCGAACGCGGCATCCGCGTGGAAGATGTTGAACACGCAGCAGCGGTCCACTCCGGCGGCATCCATGGCGTGCAGCATGGCGTCCGCGGTGAGCCGCGCGCCGATGCTGTCCATCGAGCCCACGTGCGCGTGAAAGTCGATGATCATACCGCGCGCTCTCCGGCGATCAGTCTTTCCAGGTTGTCCCGGCAGATGGCCCGCAGGCCGTTCTCTTCGAGACCGCAGTGCCGCAGATAGTGCAGGTACGGCTTCGGGTCCACCTCCGGGAAATCGGACCCGAACAGCAGGCGATCGAGGCCCACGTGGCGCTCCAGCCGCTCTATGCCGTTCGCCGCGTCGAAGCGCGAAAGGTCCAGGTGGATGTGGTCCAGGGCTTTGAGCAGCGGCCACACTGCCGCGTAGTTGGAGTAGTGCGCGCCGGCGAGCACCACCGGCACGTCCGGATGCCGGCGGGCGGTCTCATAGAGGTCGCGAATATCCACTTCCGGGTTGCGCCCGAGCGGAACCCAGAGGGCCATGCGTTCGCGGGCCATCCATTCCAGCCAGGGCCCGGCGATCCAGTCCACGAAGGGATATCCGTGGCTTTTGGGGAAAACGCGCAGCGTGCGCACGCCGGCGGCCTCGGCGGCGGCGCGTACCTCGTCCGGATCGTCCACCGCGAAACTCACCACGAACTGCGGCACCAGTTCGGGATGGCCGGCCACGGCATCCAGCAGGAAGCGGTTGCCTTCCATGGTGCCGAACGGGACCGCGTAGGGGTGATACACCAGCGCCTTCGAGATCCCCGCTGCGGCGAGGAAACGAACCACGTCGTCCGGACGATCGTACGCCACGCGCCGGTTGTGCCGGCGGCCGAGCGCCGCGTTGCAGTCGAAGACCGGGAAATCGGAGGTGGACATGTTGGAAGCAGGCGCGGAAGGGGCCGGTTCCTACGATATCATCGAATCCTTGCCCATGAAGATACGAATGCTGCTTTCCCTCGCTCCGATCCTGGGCGGCCTGCTGGCCCAGACGCCGCCCTCCATTCCGGAGAATCTGCAATATGAAGCCGGCGTGGCGTATGCGTCCGCCGATCCGCAGCAGGTGATGGATATCGTGCGCCCGCGCGACGGGCAGCGCCATCCCGCGGTGCTGTGCATTCACGGCGGCGGCTTCCGCGCGGGTTCCCGCAAGGGGTACCTGTCGCTGTGCGTGCGGCTGGCCGGGCACGGATACGTGGCTGCCACGGCGGACTATCGCCTGGCGCCCGGTGCGCAGTTCCCGGCCGCGGTCAACGACGTCAAGGCCGCCGTTCGCTACCTGCGGGCCAACGCCGCGCGGCTGGGCATCGATCCGGAGCGCATCGGAGCGATGGGCGGCTCGGCCGGCGGGCACCTGGCGCTGTTTCTGGGAGTCACTGGCGGCGTGGCGCGCTTCGAGGGCGACGGGCCCAACCGCGATCAATCCAGCCGCGTTTCCTGCGTGGTGGACTATTACGGGCCTTCGGATCTGACCAAGTCCTACGGCCGCAGCGTGGATGCCGCCGAAGTGCTGCCCCTGTTCCTGGGCGGCGACCTGAACCACGCGCGGCAGCGCCACATCGAGGCCAGCCCCCTGAACTGGGTGACGCCCGACGCCGCGCCCACGCTGGCCATCCAGGGCACCAGGGACCGCTACGTCAACTACGAACAGTCCGTGTGGATCATCGACCGGCTGCTGGCGGCGGGCGTGGAAGCCGAACTGGACACCATCGACGGCGCGGACCACGGATTCAAAGGCGCGGACGCCGAACGCGCCGAGCGCAGCATGCTGGCCTTTTTCGATCGGCACCTGATGATAAAATAGCGGCAACAGCAAACAGGGAGGCGCTGGTATGGATTCCGTAACACGCAGAAGTTTTCTCGCGGCCGGATCGCTGATTCCGATGACCGCCCGTTCGTACGCGCGCATTGTCGGAGCCAACGACCGGATTCAGATCGGGCATCTCGGCTGCGGGCACCGGTCGTCGGGTCACCGCCGCATGCTCAAGAAGTCCGCGGAATCGGATCCCAACTTCGATGTGCGCAGCGTGTGCGACTTGTGGTCGGTCAACCGCGAGCGCGCCGCGGACGACGTCCAGCAAATGTTCGGCAAGCGCCCTAAGACCTTCAAGTACTCCGAGGAGATGCTGGCGGACCCCGAACTGGACGCCGTGATGATCGGCACCGGGGATCACCAGCACGCCCGGATCCTGGCTGAGGTCGTGCGCGCGGGCAAGGACTGCTATTGCGAAAAGCCCATGGCCAACACCCTGGAGGACGCCAAGCTGGCGCGCGAAGCCGTGCTTTCGAGCAAGCAGGTGGTCCAGATGGGTTCGCAATGGCTGAGCTGTCCGTACCAGCAGAAGGTGCGCGAGCTCATCCGCGGCGGCAAAATCGGGAAGGTCGTTTCCATCAGCCAGAGCTGGAATTTCAACGGCCCCCGCTGGCACACTCCCAAAGATCCCAACGTGCTGGAGATCCGCGAGCAGGATACTGACTGGAAGCGCTGGCTCTTGGGCCGTCCCGACCGCCCGTTCGATCCGCGCGTCTACTTCGAATTTCGCATCTTCAAGGATTTCTCCGGCGGCATCACCGACCAGTGGTACAGCCACGGCTCCGGCCTGGCGCATTTCTATCTGGACACCTTCATTCCCGACGACACCGTCTCCAACGGCGGCATCTTCGCCTGGCACGACGTGCGCGAGAATCCGGATACCTTCCAGTGCGTGTCCACGTTTGCCGAAAAGCAGGTGCTCTACACCTTCAGCACGACTTTCGGCAACGGGTGGGGAGACCACACCATCATCCGCGGGGAGCGCGGCACGCTGTATTCTCCGGGCGGCGAAGGCAGCCCGCAGTGGTGGTTCGTCGAAGAGTCCCGCAGCGGCTGGCGCTCCAACCTGGTCTTCGATCTGCACACGGGCAAAGCCAAGCCCGAACCGGTCACGATTGACGGGCATCCGGACGTGGCGCCTCTGCACCAGGACGACAATTTGAAGGCTCATACCGACAACTGGTTTCAGTGCATGCGGAGCCGCAAGGTTCCCAACGGGAGCATCGAGACCGGGTTCGCCCACGCCGTCGCCGTGGTCATGGCCACGCGCAGCTACCGCGAGGGCAAGAAGATGTACTGGAACCGGAAGAACGAACAGATCCTGGCCGGCTGAGCGCTTCTTACTGCAATTCGCCCGTAGACCGGAAACGAAAACTGCCCGCCAGCGACGTTCCGGAAGCCAGCACTTCCCGGATGCGGCCGCGGTTGGGTCCGGCCTTTGCCGCGGCGTCCGCCAGGCAGCGGACGGCGTCTTCCAGGCGCGTCTCCGGCGGCAGGCGGAAGACCCAGGGAATGTTGGTCGAGGTCAGCGCGCGATCCGCCGAAAGCGCGATCAAGGGCGCGAATGCCTTGACGGCGATCTGTTCCGCCAGGTGGCTGGACGCGCGGTCGAGCGCGATCAGCCCCATAGCCTGGTCTTTGTAGAGTGCCTGGACCAACGCCGTAGAGGCCTTTCCCCAGGGCACATCGGACGGAATCCCGATCAGCGAATAGCGCCCGGACGGCGGCAGAGCCCTCACCAGTCGGTCCGCCTGGGGGCCGAAGACCGCGATGCGCAGGTCCCGGACGGCCGAATCGGCGAGCGGCGGTCCGGCGAACTGCACTCCCGCCTCGCCCACTTTCGCGTACGGGGCCTGCATGTAGGCCCTCCGGAACTGCACTTTGCCGCCCTTTACCGTGCCCAGGTACATGGGGGCCACGTTCTTGCAATTCGGATCGAAGACCATCTCCCCGGTCACACCCTGGTAGTGCTCGATGGCGGTCAGCGCGTCGCGGATCCGCCCCCGGTTGAGCCCCGCGCGGCACACCGCGGCCAGCAGGATGTTCATGGCGTCATAGCCCAGGGAAGAAAAAGCGTCGGGCCTGGCCTGGTAGCGCGTTGCGAAGCGCCGGCCGAAGTCCAGCCACCTGGGGTCGTCGCGCGTGGGGTCGTACGGATAGACGGCTTCGAGGCCCTCGGCCGCCGCACCGGCGATGCGGAACAGATCATCACCCAGCACGCGGTAGCTGCCGAACACCGGCTGTGTGAGTCCCATGGCGCGCATCTGCTTCAGGATCATGCCGGCGGGGGTCGCGTCCGCCCACAGCACCACGCCGTCCACGCGCGAATCGCGGATCACCCGCAACTGGCGGGCGAAGTCCGTGTCCCCGGGCATGTACTTTTGCTCGATCACCACGGGGTGCCCCAGGCGGCGGGAGGCGTCCCGGAATTTCAGCACGCCAAAGCGCCCGTAGCGGTCGTTCACCCGCATGATGGCGATGCGCTCGAGCCCGCGCTCGGTATAAATGCGGTGCGCCAGGGTGTAGCCCTGCACCCGGTCGTCCTGAATGACCGTGAAGTACCAGGGAATCACCGTTTCCGGGATGGTGGGGTCCGTGGCAGCGCTGTTGACGATGGGCACTTCCGAGCGCAGCGCCACCCGCAGGGCGATATGCGTGGAATCGCCGCTGATGGAGCCGAGCATCGCCCAAACCTGCTCGTCGTAACACATCTTGACGATTTCGTTGCTCGAAGCGCCCCAGACGGCCGCGTCGTTGTGCACCATCAGGCGGAAGGGTTTTCCGCAATAGCCGCCCCGCGCGTTGGCTTCGTCGATGGCCAGGCTGGCGCCGTGCAGCATGGCGTTCCCCAAAACCTCGTCGATGTGCTCCCGGATGGGCCCGAGAAATCCGATGCGCACTTCGGAGAGATCCGCCAGGTTGGGCGCCGGGACATCTTGTGCCGCGCCGTTGTACTCCACCAGTTTGGTGTAGTGCTCGTGATATGGCTTGGTGAACCGGGAAAACGGCCGCATGTCCTCCGGTTCGTCCGCGTAAGGCTCGTGGACCCGGTTGGGCGGCGGGCCGGGCGGATGCGCGCCGCACTCGCACTGCGCCCACGACGCGGGCGCCGCGGCGAGCAACAGCAGCAGCAACGTGCCGAGCCGCGACCGTGAGGGAGCGGTGTCTCGGCCCAACGGCGGCATGGCGCTACTCCTTTTCCACGCGCCGCCGGAACAGCGCGATGGCTTCAATTTCCACCAGCAGTTCCGGCCGGCAGAGGATGGCCTGTATTCCGGTCGAGGCCGGCAGCGGATCGAGCTCCTGCTCCCGGTAGAACGCCGTGCGCTCTTCGTTGAAGGCCGCGTAGTCACGCTCGATGTCGCGCAGGTAGCAGGTTGTGCGCACGACGTCTTTCCACGTGGCGCCCTCCGCCTCGAGCAGCGCGGTGATGTTCCTGTAAGTGCGCCGGGTCTGGGCGCGGAAATCGCCAATGTGGATCGACTGGCCGTTTTCATCCACACTGGCAGTGCCGGAAATCAGCAGGATGACCACGTTGCCCACGTCGATCCGCATGCCCCGGGAGAACGAACTGGGGCGCGGATACTTGTAGGCTTCGTTTAGCACCTCCGGGGCGCTGATGGCTCGCTTCTCAATGGCGGTCGCCAACGAGAACTCCGGGATCACGTCTTCGATGATCATTACTGGTAACCTCCTGATGAATTCGCATGCCGTGGCTCACACCCTTGGCCGTGGCCACCCAGATGTCGTCGCCCTGGAAATCCACGCCGAATGTGTAATGGTGGACCGGGGCGCTGTCCACGGGAACGCTGGTCACCTTGCCGGCGGCGTCGCGGACCAGCATCTCCGGGCGGCGGGTGTCCAGTGCCGGCCGGTATGTGGCCCAGTTCCGGCCGTCGAAATAGGCCAGTCCTTTATCGGTGGAGAACCAGGTGCGCGTGCCGTCTACCGATTTCACCTGGTTCAGAAAGTTGCTGGGCAGCCCGCTGTCCTTGTCCAGGAAATTGCGCCAGTTGCGCCCGTCGTAGCGGCTGGCGCCGAAATAGGTGGCCACCCAGACGATCTGGTTCACGTAGCTGACCGACGTGGTGATCTCGTGGATCAGCCCTTGGTCCTTGTAGAGCACGATCTCGGTCTCGCCGTCCGGATCGTTGTAGTCCTTCCAGCGCTCGGTCTTGACGTCGTACTCCAGCAGCCCGCCGCCCCACACCGCGTAATAGACCTTGTCCTCCCCCGGGCTCACCGAATAGGTCCAGATCTCGTACATGGGGGTGTTGCGTTCGTTGAACAGGCTCCACTGGTTCGTGCGGGTGTTCAAACGGCTGGCGCCCGCGGCGGTGGCGGTCCAGACGTACTCTCCCTGCACCGCGACGCCATAGACCACGTCGTTGGCCAGGCCGCTATTGAGTTGGTTGAACGTGTCGAACCGGCCGGCCGAATAGCGGCTCAAGCCGCCCATCGTGGCAATCCACAGGTCGCCGGTCTTCTTATCCAGCGCCAAGTAGAGGACCGCCCGGTGGGCCAGGCCGTCGGCGGGATGGAAGCTCCTCCACTTGCCGTTTTCATAGAGCGCCAGGCCGTTGTCGGTTCCCGCCCAGATGCGGGCGCCGTCCACACAGACGCTGTAAACGCGGTTATCGGGGAGTCCTTCGGCGGTCGTGAAGTTCTCCCAGCGGAAGCGGGGCATGTCCTGCGGCGCGGCGGTGCGCGCCAGCAGAACAAACAGAATTCCCGGCAATGCCAGCTTCTTCATAGCGTTTTCAAATACTCAATCAGGTCATTGAGTCCGTCTTTCGCCAAGTCATTGGTTACCCCGTGCGTATCCCGGGGATTGAAGACCGTCCAGATCTCTTCCAGGGTTTGCGCGGAGCCGTCGTGCAGATAGGGCGCGGTCAGCGAGACGTTGGTCAGGTGCGGCACGTCGATGAGCGGGGAGCGGTCCGTGGGCTTGCCGCTGCCCACGTCGGTCAATTGCCGGTTGGTGTAGTATTTGCCCGAGTGGCACACGGGGCATTGCAGTGGTTCCGCAATGGGCGTGCCGTCTTTCTTCCTGGTACGCTCGAAGATGGCCTTGCCGCGTTCCTGCGCGGGGGTGAGTTCGCCATTGGGCAGACGGTAACGGTTGGGCCGCAGCGGAATGGATTTGATGTAGCGCACCAAATCCGCGAGTTCCTCGGGGGAGTAGCTCTGCGAGCGGTAGAAGAACTTCTCGGTGCGCGGGCCGCACTCCGTTTCCAGGTCCGGATTGCCGCCGTTCCATTTGAACGGCGCCGTCTCGCCGACTTGCTCGAGCGAGCGATTGTCCACGATGTCGATGCCGAAGCCGTCCGGTTCGAGGTCCCATTCCAGGCCATCGATGGTGGCTTCAATGTGGCAACTGGCACACCCGAAATGTCCCTGGAAGCCATACTTCGCGGTAAAAAAGAGACGCTCGCCGCGCCGCTCGGGGGTGAGTTCGCGCGGCCCGCCGAGGCCGATGGTGGCGGTCACCGTGCGGCTGCTTGTGTCGATGACCGAAATGTTGTCGTCCAGGCGGTTCGCGACATAAAGGCGCGTGCCGTCCGGCGAAAGCGCCAGCGCCTTCGGATTGCGGCCCACGGGAATGCGCGCGGCGACGTAGCGCGCCGCAGCCGAGAGGTCGTTGGCCAGCGCGCGATGTTCCGTAGTCCCTATGGCGGCGAGCAGGCGGTTGAGATCCAGCACGGTCACCACGTCGGAACCGCTGCTTGAGACATACGCCAGGCGGCGGGCTGAATCCACCGCCACGCCAAAAGGCATGGCGAAGTAGCGCTCCAGTTCGTCGATGGGGACCTGCACCACTCCGTCGATCCCCTGGCCGAAGACGGCCAGCGAGTTGCCGAACACCCAGCCGTGCGCCACGTGCGCCAGCGGGATGAGGTTCTTGGGCCGGATCTGGGCGATCAGGCCCAATCGTCCGTCAGCCGAAAACGCCGCGTGGAACATTCCCGCGGCATTCACGACGCGCTGCCGCTCGATCACCCGCTGTGTGGCCGTGTCAATCTCCGTGATCTCGGACTGCGGCGGAGTGCGGTAGCGGCCCGGGTTGGGGTAGATATGCGTGCAGTAAACCCGGCGGCCCTCCGGCGAGAGGGTCAGGTAGCTGGCGCCCCGTCCGGCGGCCAGGCGTTTCACTTCCTTGCCGGATGCCAGGTCGATCACCGAGATGTCGTTGCTGATGCGGTTGGCCGTATACAAAAACGCGCCGGCCCGGTCGGTGATCACGCCGGTTGGTTCGAAGCCCGTGTGCAGCGTGCGGAGGACGGCGAGCGAGGCCGCGTCGATTTCGCTCACCGTATCATCCCAGGAGTTGGAGACGTACACGCGCGCGGCCCCCGGCCCGAGGGCGATTCCCTTGGGCACCCGGCCCACCTTCAGGCGGCGGGCCACGCTGTTGGCGCGCGTGTCCGCCACCACGAGTTCGTCCGTGCCCTGGCAGACGATGTACAGGCGCGCTCCGTCGGGAGAAACCGCCAGTTCGACCGGCGAGGGGTACTGGGCGGGCGAAAGTGCCTGCGCCGCGGCCATGGCCAGCCAGACTCCCCACATGCTCATTTCTCCCGCACCTCGATTTCGCGATCCGCGCTGATGTTCTGGAGCGTCTGCCGCGCTCCGCTGGGCCAGGTGACGATCACCTGCTCCGCCTTGGCGGCGCCGCCCAACCCGAAATGCAGCCGCCCGTCGTCCTGCGACAGGTAGCCCGAACCGGCCACGCGCTGGCTTAGCCGCTGCACGCCGCCGGAGATGACCTCCACCTTAGCCCCGATGCCGTCCCGGTTGCTCCGCGTGCCGGTCAGCTTGATGGTCAGCCAGTGATTGCTGGCGGGCGAAACATTGTGCCAGAGGGATCCCGGGCCGCCCAGGTTGACCACGAAGGCGTCCACCCTGCCGTCGTTGTCATAATCCGCGAAGCAGGCGCCGCGCCCCACGGTCTTCACGTCAAGGATAGGTCCGGCGCTCGAGGAGACGTCCGCGAACCTCCCGCCTCCCACGCCGCGGAACAGGGAGTGCTCCTGCGGCACCATGTGGATCAGCCCGCCGTGGATGATCAGGATGTCGTCCCAGCCGTCATTGTCGAAATCGTAAACGCCGGTGCCCCAACTGGTGTACTGCGCGGCCAGTTGGGAGATTCCCGCGGATTCGGTGATGTCTTTGAACCGCAGAGGACCCGCGGGATCAAGCAGCCGGTTGTACTTCGAGTCGCTGACCCACAGGGTCATGCGGCCGTCGTGTTGCAGATCGAAGAGAACCGGGCCCATCGCCGAAGTGTTCTCGCCGCTCTGCCCGTAGGCCACCCCGGCCGCGCCGGCTACCTCTTTGAAGGTCCCGTTCTTCTGGTTGAGAAACAGAAAACTCTCGGTCTTGTCGTTCGCCACGTAAATGTCCGGGTAGCCGTCGCCGTCGAAATCCGCCGCCGTGACGCCCATGGCGCGCCCGGTGAACGCGGCAATGCCGGACTTTTGGCTCACATCGGAGAACGTGCCGTCGCAGTTGTTGCGATAGAGGACGTTGGTCTCGCCTTCGTAGTCCAGCGGGCCGGGGTAATTATCGGCGGCGTAATAGGCGCGGTAGTTGGGGTCGAACTTGACGTAGCGGCCCACGAAAAGATCCACGCAGCCGTCGCGGTCGTAGTCTAGCCAGGCCGAGCCGATGGACCAGCCGCCCGCCTTCAAGCCCGCCTTGGCGGTCACGTCTTCAAAAGTGCCGTCTCCCTTGTTGCGGTACAGTGTGGCGCGGCCGTAGCCCGTGACGAGGAGATCCACCCGGCCGTCGTTGTCGTAGTCCGCGGCGATGGCGGCGGTGCCGAAGCCCTCTCCGGCAACGCCAGCCTGTTCGGTGACATCCGTGAATTTGCCGTGGCCGTCGTTGCGGTAGAGATGGTTGTGCGCGGGCACGGCCGGAGGCTTGCGCAGCGGGTAGGGATGCATGCCCTTTTCCAGCGGGCGCCCGTTCACCACGTAGAGGTCCGGCAGGCCGTCGTGGTTATAGTCCAGCCAGGCACAGCCGGTGCCCGTGCTTTCAAGAAGCGATCCCAGCCTCTCCGCGCCGAAGGTCTGCGTGAACTGGATCCCGGATGGCGCGGTCGCGTCCTCGAAGCGAATGGGGCCCGCCGGATGTTCCGCCGCGGCCAGCAGGACGCCGAGAATCCAGGGTTTCATCTCACTTCCCTCCGGTGAGCTTTACCGGCTTTGTGGAACGCAAAAGCACCTCGGGCACGGCATTTTCCGGCGCGCGCTCGGGACCGGCGTGGCAGCCGACGCAAACCCGTTGCTCGCCCTTGCGCATCCAGAACCAGCCGTGCTCCGCTTCGAGCGTGCGGCCGGATCGATCCAGCACTTCCAGCCGGATGGGCTGGTCCGGGGGCACCTGGACATAGAAGGAACCGTCCCGTTCGACCCGGGTTTCGCCCAGCAGCCGCTCCGCGCCCGCCTCCCCCAGCGTGTAAAACCTCGCTGCGCCGATCGAACCTTCCGGGAACACCCGCTTCGAAACATAGGTGTTCAGGCACAGCAGGTTGCCCGCGCCCCGCTGCGGCATGAGCGCGGAAGGGTGCCGCAGCGGTGGCTTGCGCGCCGCTACCACCACGGGCTGGAGGCGGAAGCCGGCGTTCGGCCCCGGCAGTCTCTCCAGGCATTGCATGGCGACATCCAGGCGGCACAGCGAGAGGGGACTGCCTGAACCTGCACTGGCCGCCACCAGCCACTGGCCCGGCGCAAATTCGGCCACCGGCCCGGCGAATCTCGCGGCCGGCAGCCGGAGGGCCACCTCTTGTGCCAGGGCCGAGGTGAAGCGCGCCAGGCGGTCGCCCTCCTGGAAAACGATGTCCCCGGAAGCCACCTGCCGGCCGGCGTGGCGGTCGCGGCCATGATCGCAGCGGTAGGCCTCCGGGAAGGTGCCGTCGCTGTAGACCGTGTAGAGGTCGCGTCCGCCGGCAGGGTGAGGACCTTCAAACAGGAGCCGCCCGTCGGCCAGCACATCCGACACCAGGAAATCGCCCGGCGCGTAGGTCAGGCGATCCGGTGCTCCGCCGGCCAGCGGGAGGACTTCGAGGGCAAATCCGGAGGGGGTTCGCCGCGCGTATACCACCTTCTCATCAGGGAGATAGTGGGGCGTGACGGCATCCTCCGGGAAGTTCGTTACGGCTCTGGCCTTCCCACCCGCGACCGGGATCTCCCAGATCTGCCAGGGGCCGCCCTTGCGGAGCTTCCCCGCGAACAGAATGCGCTTGCCGTCAAAAGAGATATCGGCGTCGGCCGAAGCGAATAACTCCGGGGCCACGGCCCGCCGCTGCCCGTTTTCGACCAGCACCAGGCTCGCGTGGGAAGGAAACCGCTCGCCGCACTGTTGGTAGTGGTCCGCCTCGGTGTACACAAAGGGGGGGAAGCTGTCCCAAAGCATCCCAGGCAGCATCATCCACCACAAGCACAGGGTTTTAGGACCCATAAATCTGCAACCATTCTATGTCACGCCTGATGCATATTGCAACGAATTAGTGGACTTGTGAGGGTGGCCTTAGGATGCTCGTGAAGCGCAGAGCCGGGCGAGTGTTGTATGCCTCCCGGTAGGCACGGTGATAGGGGTCGTGGGGGTAGAGATCCCCGTAATGGGACATGCCGTGGAAAGGCAGGGGTTCCACCGATTGGGAAAAGAGGGTATTCGCGTCCCGATCCTTCGCCCAGCCGTCCACCAGCAGCAGGAAATCCCGTTTTGCGCCGGGCAGGAGCGCCGGCAAGCCGGAGGCATCGAAGGACAACTCCAGTTCGTCGCCCGAGCCCATGATCACCAACCGGTCGTCGATGGTGGTAAGCAGGTCGCGTACGTTCCCGTAGCGCGTGTAAAGCCCGGGCGTAGGGTCCCAGGAGGGCGCAGCGCCGCCAAGGTGCAGACCGGCATCCGCCGGCAGCAAGTCCTTCAAATGCAATGGCGTACCAGGACGTTCTTCCCCCAGAAAGATCTCGTCCCAGTGCACGGGCAGGTTCGTGACGATGCGGACTTCGCGCGAGGGCGAGAGAAATTTCCCCGAAAGATCCACGGCTATCGTTTTGGTCTTTCCGGAGGGCATACCCGTATCTGGAATCACCGTCTGCCACCGGCCCCGTGTGTCCTTAACCTGAAGATACGGCGGGAGGAAGCCGCTGCCCGTCTGCGCAGCGGCGTAGAAGGTGCTGGCATCGGGCCAGTCCACGCTGCCGGTCAACACCAGAACGGCGTGGTCCTGTGGCGCGGATGCGCCGAAATCCAGGACTTGGCCCTTTCGTACGGGGTAAAACCGGTGCCCTATCGGGTAGAGACGAAACTCGGGGTATGGCGGGCTCTTCCACTTGTCATTGTTGAAGATTTCCACGTCGGCAGGGTGGTCCACCGCGATGAGGCGAACGTGATCCAGGTAGGTGACCTCAGCCAGTTCTTCGGTGATACGGATCCGGTAGCGGCCGTTCACCGGCACGAGGGCATCGCCGGGGATCTGCACGTATTCGTCGTGATCGACGGAAAAGCCCCGCGCGCCCAAGGGCGCCACACCCAGAACGTCGGTCAGGAACTGGAAACGCTGCCCGTTCCAGGTATAGATCATGGGGCAGGAGCCGGAGAGACGGGGCGCCTCTTTGTATTGCACGGCCCGGTCTGCCGGCTGCTTCATCATGTTCTGAATCAGGCCGTTGGCCCAGGTGATACGCACGGTATCGAGCATGGAGCGCGAGCCCAGGCCAAACAGAAGCGGAACCCCCAGGTAGACCTGCTTCTGATACAAAGTGCCGGCCTTGACCTCCACCTCCGTGCCCGGGGCCAGGATCATGTTCTTTACGCCCACCAGCGACACTTCCAGCCAATGGTCTTGGGCGCTGGTCCGGTTGAGGTGAAGATGAATGCCGCCTTCCGCATCCACGGTGGCCAGATCCGCCAGGCCGTCGCCGTTGAAGTCGGCCGCCGCCCAGGCAACGCCGGAAGGGCCGTGCTCCGCAACGGCAGCAGCTTCGAGCTTACCTTGACGGTTCCGCAGCGAGCTGCCGCGGTAGGACAACTCAAGCCAGCCATCGCTGTCGATGTCCGCGGCGGCAAGCCCGGTGGCGCCGGCAGGCAGCGCATCGAGCGGGGTTTTCTCGTAGGTGCCCGCCAGGCGGTCGCGATACAGGATGCCGGGATGGTCCTCGTAAGAGACGGCCAGATCCAGCGCCTTGGTATCGGGAACCACGCGTAGCGGGACGGCGTCGAGAGCGCGGCCGGGGGCGAAAGGAAAGTCGGCCGTGCGGTCCTGAAAGCCCGCCGCTCCCTGGTTGCGCAGCAGCACGGAGCGGTCGCCGAGCAGGAAGAGGTCCTGGTCGTAGTCGTGGTCGTAGTCCAGCCAGACCGCCTTGCGGAAGCGCCCGCCGGGCAGGGCAGTGCCGAACTTCTGGAAGACCCCTTTGTGGTTCAGGTAGAGAGCGGCGCCGGTCTTTGTGACGATGCAAAGGTCGGCCAGGCCGTCGTTATTGAAATCGCCAGGGGCGACCGAGACGACATCCGCGATCCCGGAGAGGCCGGCGTCCACCGGTTCGGCGCCGTTGCGGTAAAGCAGAATGCCGCGCGCCGACCATGCGAGCAGGTCGGGGCGCCCGTCGCCATCGGCATCCAGCACCACTAGGCCCGCGGTCCGTGGGTCGGCCTTGCCGGGCAGGCGGCGGTCTTCGAAACGCTGCGCGGGGCGCGAGGACGCCCCGGGCTTTTGGCGCGGCGCCTCGTCGTAGACCTCGGCGTACACGCACCAATTCGTATCTTCGGCCTCCGCGCCGGAAGCATCATGCTGTTTCTTCACCTGCTGGAAGGGCTCGAAGGCGCGTTCGGCTTCGGCGGTGCGATCCAATTCGCGATAGGTGTTAAAGATCTGGAAGCGTGGCGCAACAAAATTGGGATCGAGCCTGGCGGCGGTCTCGAATTCCCGGATGGCGTCCTCAATCTTGTCGAGGAATTTGTAAAGGACCCCCAAATTGTAATGGCTGACAGGTTCTCCGGGAACCAGTTGGATCATGTGCCGGAACTGATCGATGGCGCGCTGGTATTGGCCGCGCTTTTTGTAGACCACGCCGAGGTTGAACCAGGTGTGCGGGATCTGGGGGGCTTCGCGCTGGACGCGCTCCAATTCGGCGGCGCCCTCGTCCAGGCGGCCCGCGCGCAGCAGCGCCAGGCCGTAGTTCAGCCGCTCGCGGGGCGAATCCGGCGCCAGATCGAGGGCCTTCCGAAACTCCTCTACGGCCTGATTGTGGCCGGCGGGATCTTCGTAGAACGCTTTGCCGAGGTTCCGGTGCTCCCAGAGCTGTTCCTCGCGGGAAGCCGGCGGGAGCGCCTGTGCCAAGGCCAGCAGAACCAGAAGAATCAGCCTCGAGTGCGGCATCTGTGATCAGTATAAGCGGATCTGGTTACCGCAGACGCCAGGCGAACGCATCCGGCGCCACTTCCACCGTGAACACATGAGCGCTGCCGGCCGCCGGCGCGCGGCGCAGCACGTTGCCGGAGGCGTCCAGCGCTTCCACCTCATGGGGTTCCGGCAGCCGCCACGGCAGTTCGTCCCAGTGCACCCGGGCGGTGAAACTGCCGCTTTCCGGCGCCGGAATCAGCCGCACCGCCTGCCCGTCGCGGACCAGGCGCAGGCCGGGTTCCGGGCGGGTCTGCACGTAGTACGCCGCCGGGGAACGCGACCATGCGACCACCGCGCCGCCGCGCCGCTCGATGGCCGATTCCACGGGGCCCTCGGCAGCCGTGACGCGGGCATAGTAGCCGTACTGCGGCAGTACGTGGCCTTCGACAGTCCAGTCCGAGGAGCCGCGATTGACCCACACCTCGCCGCCGTTCCAGTGCACCTGCTGTCTATGCAGATCGCCCCCGGCAAAGGAGACGGCTTCGATACGGCGGAGCGCGAGCGCGCGCATGAGGTCGTCGAGCAGCCAGTATTTGCGCACGACATCGGGATTGAAGGGGTCCGCGACCATGGCGGGATGGCCGGTGAGCACTTCGGTGGCGATGTAGTCGTCGCTGTAGATGCCGTGGGTGCGCTCATCCAGACCGGCGGCGTAGCGGTCCGGGTAGCCCGCGCCGTGCAGGACGAACACATCGTGGTAGGCCGCGTCTTCCCAGGGAATGCGCTCGGCGTCCGCGGCGCGAATGGGCCAGGTGAAACCCTGCGCGGGGGGCGCTTCCACACGCAGATGGTTGGCCTGCGCGCCGTCCAGCCAGCCGATCAACTGGTCGTGCCCGGCTTCGGAGATTTGGGGCGCGCCGCCGAGAAAATCGCGAATCCAGGCGAAGCTTTCCCCCCACACCTGCCGGGTCACGCCGCGCGGCACGAAGCGCCCGTCTTCGGTCCAGAAGTCCCACGGCCCCATGGAGGACCAGACATCAATGAAGTACGCCGTGGGAGCGAAACTGCTTTGGACCAGGCGGACGTTGCGCTCCAGGAAGGGGCGCAGCTTATCCGGGCGGAAGCGGTAAGACTGCGCCTGGCGGTAGGAGTGATACCAGGCCTTGCGGGGCTGGCCGTCGCGGTTGAACACGATATCCGCATAGCTGAAGTCCTCCGCATCGGGGTAGAAGTCGATGTAATTGTCGTGCGGAGCGAACAGGACGCCGGCGTCCTTCGAGGTTTGGACCAATTGCCGGAACTCCTCCAGGGTGCCGAATTCGGGATTGGGCGGGTAGATATCGGGCAGCCGGTAGTCATAGCCCCAGCGCTGCCAGTTGTGCCAGACCACCACGGCGTTGGTGACGCCGTATTGGGCCGCCCGGGCGAGCGCCCGCGCGCTTTCGGCGTAGCGGCCCTGCCAGAGGTCGAAGACGAAACGGCCGGCCAGTTTGGGCACGCCCGCGGCGGCGTGCTTGCCGCTGAGCGCGCGCCAGGCGAGGGCGCCGTCCCAGGCGGTGGGGACGGGGAGAAACGTCAGGGTCTGAGCGTGCGGCGTGCTCAGCGTGTAGATGCGGCCCTCCGGGTCCACCTCCAGGCGATCCGGCACGGCATCCACACCTTGGACGATCGAAAGGCCAGGAAAATCAAAGCCCACGAACGAAGTCGCCAGCCGGTGCCCGTCGAAGGGTAACTGAAAAGCCTGCGGGTCCTGGATCACGTTTCCCAGGCCGGCATAAATGCGGCGGGCGCGGTCGCTCCAGGGGCCGGCGGCCACTTCTTCCAGGTAGACGGCCAGCCAGGGCCGGGGCGGCGGGGCGTTTTCCAGCCAGAAGCGGGCTTCGAGCGCGCCGGAGACGATCCAGAGCTCGCCCAGGAGATCAAAGGCGCCCGCCCAGCCGCGAAAACGATGCCGCACGCGATAGCGGCCATTGGCAGGCTCCTCGCGGACTTCGGTGAGCGCGTGCGCGGAGCGGGCATCTTCGAGCACATCGCCGGCGACCCGGACATGGAAGCCGTGAAACTGGAGTTCCCGGCCGCCGGCGGCAAAGCTGACGGTGGCATCGAGCAGGCCGCGGCTGCCGGGCCGCAGGCGAATCTCGTAGCGGGTGTGATTCCGTTCGATCACGCCCAGCGGGCGCGGCGGGGCGGGCGCGGGCGCGGCGGGAGCGCCCACCACCAGCGCCGGCTCCGCCCAATCCGCCTCTACGGAACCTTCGGCCTGCGCCTCGAGTTGCAGGCGAACCGGCTTTCCGGCGAAGGCGTCGAGGTTGACCTCGTGATTGACCCAGGGGGATCCTCCGCCGCGAGACTCGAAGACGGATGGCCCCGGCTGCGCTTCGGGCGCGTTAAAGGACGCCACGCGGACGCGAAACAGGGCCGGCGCTCCGCTGGTGGCGGCGGCGAACTGGAGCCGCAGGGGATGGGCATTGGGCAGGGCCAGGGGATATTCAATCAAGGCGGAGGCGATGCGCTCGCGGCGCGAGGGCAGCCGCGGGCCTAAGGCCATGGCGATGGCCTCCCGCCGCTGGCCGCGCGTCACCCCCACGCCGAATTGAACCGGCTGGGAGGTCTCGAAGGTTTCGGGCGCCAGGCTGATGAGCCGGGTTTCGCCGCCCACTGTCTGGATGATGTCGCGATGCAGCGGCAACCGCCACAGTCCCATGGCGCCGCGTTGGGGGACGGGAAGCGGCAGCCATGCCAGCGGGAGATGGGCGCGCGGCGGGTCAGACAACTGCGTCGCCAGGATCAGCACCGGATGGGCGGTGAGGCGGCGTCCCTGGTAAGTGAACTCGGCGATCGCGTGCAGCGGGTAGTGCGCATTATGGGCGCGGGCGCCCACCGTGATGGTGAAGCGCATTTCGGCGCGGCCGTGTCCCACGAGGTGGAAAGGCGCCGCTGCGGCCGGCTCCACGCGCCAGTCGTCGATGGCGTGGACACGCAGCGTTCCCTCGAGCGGCGCGCCCTCCGCGTTCTGCAAGAGCACCTCCAGGGAGAAGGGCATGCCCGAGCGGTTGAGCTGCGTGGGGCCTCCGGCGCCGTAATTACCGAGAGCCGGCTCCAGGATGCGGACGGTCAGCGGTCCGGCGGTATCCACGGGCGGGTTGTAAGCCAGGAGCGTGCCGGCAGGCAGCAGGCTCAGCACGCCCAGGAAACTCCACAAGCGATGCGCGCGCATGCGAGAACTCACCTCGGCGGATCGGAATTTGAGATCCGCTTTGAGTATACAGAGTTTGCCGTGGCCACAGCCGGGCAGCTTTTATATAATGCTTCCAAATGCACCCGGAGGTGTGGTAATGAGAAGGAGCTGGTCCGCTATCGCTCTGGTGGCGGCCTGGCGGATGTTTGCCGCGGAACCGCTTCCGCAAACCGTCGAGTTCAACCGCGATATCCGGCCGATTCTTTCCGACAAGTGTTTCACCTGCCACGGCCCGGACCGGGCCAACCGCAAGACCAAGCTGCGATTCGACAGCGAATCCGGCGCCAAGCAGGACCTGGGTGGGCATTTCGCGATCGTGCCCGGCCAGCCCGACCACAGCGAAATGGTGCGGCGCATCAGCTCGCCCAATAAGGCATTTCGCATGCCGCCGGCCTACACCGGCACGACGCTTTCCCCGCGCGACATCGCCCTGATCCGGCGCTGGATCGAGCAGGGGGCCAAGTGGGAGAAGCACTGGTCTTTCCTCCCGCCGAAGCGGCCGGAGGTGCCCGCGGTCGAAAACCGCGCATGGGTGCGGAATCCGATCGATGCATTCATCCTGGCGCGCCTGGAAAAGGAAGGTTTGAAGCCGTCGCCCGAGGCCGATCGCGCGACGCTCCTCCGGCGCGTGACGCTGGACCTCACGGGGCTTCCGCCCACGCCCGCGGAACTGGACGCCTTCCTGCACGACACTTCGCCGGACGCGTACGAGAAGGTTGTGGACCGGCTGCTGGCCTCCCCGCGGTACGGGGAGCGCATGGCCGAGCGGTGGCTGGATGCGGCGCGCTACGCCGACACCAACGGCTACCAGACCGACGGCGAGCGCAGCATGTGGCGATGGCGCGATTGGGTGATCGACGCCTTCAACCGCAACATGCGGTTCGATGAATTCACCGTGGAGCAGATCGCGGGCGACATGCTGCCCAATGCCACGCTCGATCAGCGCATCGCCAGCGGCTTCAACCGCAACCATCGCGGCAACGGCGAGGGCGGCATCATTCCGGAAGAGTACGCCGTGGAGTACGTGGTGGACCGTGTGGACACGACCGCGACCGTCTGGCTGGGGATCACGCTGGGCTGCGCGCGCTGCCACGACCACAAGTACGATCCGTTCAGCCAGAAGGAGTTCTACCAGGTTTTCGCCTATTTCAATAACGTGCCGGAGCGCGGCAAGGCCTGGAAGTACGGCAATTCTCCGCCGTTCATCCAGGCGCCCACGCGGGAGCAGCAGGCGGAACTGCAAGGGCTGGAGCGCAAGCTGGCGGATGCCGAGCAGCGCTTTTCGGCGTTGCAGCCGGAGTTGGTGAAAGCCCAGCGGAAATGGGAAAAATCCGCGCGCAAGTCCAAAACGCTGGATTGGTCGATCCAGACGGACCTGGCGGCGGAAGTTCCGCTCGGCCGGAACGAAGTCTTCGACGGCAAGCGCGCCGTGGACGGCGGCAACAAAGCGGATTTCGGCTTCTACGACAAATTCACGCTGGCGGCCTGGGTGTACGCCACCGCGCCCACGGGCGCCATCGTCACGCGGGCGCAGGATGTCGCGGAAGGCGAAGGCTACGGCCTCTATCTGAAAAACGGGAAACTGCAAGTCAACCTGGTGAAGCGCTGGCTGGACGACGCGCTGCGCGTGGAGAGCGAAGGCTCGCTGGAGCTGAACCAGTGGCACCACGTGGCCATGACCTACGACGGCTCGCGGCTGGCGGATGGCGTCAGGATCTACATCGACGGCGTGCCGCAGAAGATCAAGCCCGTGCTGGATGATCTGAACCAGTCTTTCCAGGTCAAGGAGCCGCTGCGCGTGGGCGGCGGAGGCGGCCCGGAGAACCGCTTTCGCGGCAGGATCAGCGACGCGCGGGTGTACCACGCGGCGCTGCCGGAAAGCGATATCGGAGTGTTGGCGACCGCGGCTTCGGTCGGCGAACTGGCGCGGATCGCTCCGGAACAGCGCACCAAACCGCAAGCCGACAAAGTCTCCCTATGCTTCCTGGACCAATACGCGCCCCAGCGGATGCAGGCGGCCTGGCGGGAGCTGACGCGCCTGCGCCGGGAGCGGGAGCGCATGATCGAAAGCTTCCCCACCGTGATGGTGATGCAGGAGCGGGAGAAGCCGCGCGACACCTTCTTGCTGATTCGCGGGGCCTACGACCGCCCGGGCCAGAAGGTCTCCCCGGCCGTGCCGGCCGTGCTGCCACCGCTGCCCGCGGGCGTGCCGGACAACCGGCTGGGGTTTGCCAAATGGCTGGTGGACTCCGGCAATCCGCTTACCGCGCGCGTGACCGTGAACCGCTTCTGGCAGATGTTCTTCGGCACGGGAATCGTCAAGACGGTGGAGGATTTCGGCTCGCAGGGCGAGTGGCCGACGCATCCGGAGCTGCTGGACTGGCTGGCTACGGAGTTCATGCGCGACGGTTGGGACATGAAGGCCATCATCCGGACGATGGTCACCAGCGCGGCGTATCGCCAGTCTTCCACGGCGACGCCGGAGCTGCTGCAAAAAGACCCGGAGAACCGCCTGCTGGCGCGGGGCCCGCGCTTCCGCTTGCCCGCGGAGATGGTCCGCGACCAGGCGTTGGCGGTGGCCGGGCTGCTGGTGGAGCGCGTGGGCGGGCCCTCGGTGAAACCTTACCAGCCGGCGGGACTTTGGAAAGAGCTCGGCGGCGGGGATTACAAGCAGGACCACGGCGAGAGCCTCTACCGGCGCAGCATGTACACCTTCTGGAAGCGGACGGCGCCGCCGCCTTCGATGGTGACCTTTGATGCCGCGGGGAGGGAGATGTGCACGGTGCGCGAGACGCGCACGAATACGCCGCTGCAGGCGCTGGACCTGATGAACGATGTGACCTACGTGGAGGCCGCGCGCAAGCTGGCGGAGCGCATGATGACCGAGGGCGGCACGAGCGCCTCCGACCGCATCGCCTGGGCGTTCCGGCTGGCGACGGCGCACGCCCCGGCGCCGGAACAGCGCCGCATCCTTTTGGAGAGCTATTCGCACTATCGCGACAACTACCAGACGCACCCCGGCGCGGCGGCGGAACTGCTGAGCGAGGGCGAATCCCCGCGCGATCAGAAACTGGACACGAGCGACCTGGCCGCCTATACGGCGGTCGCGAGCTTGATCCTGAATTTGGACGAAACGGTGACCAAGGAGTAACCCATGGATCCTATGCTGGAACGCCGGCTTCTCCTGACCCGCCGCCACTTCTTTGGGCTGAGCAGCGCGGGGCTGGGCGTCGCGGCGCTCGCCACGCTGTTGAGCGAAGACCTGCGCGCGGACGCATCCGCGCTGGGCGGGCTGCCGGGACTGCCTCATTTTCCGCCCACGGCCAAGCGGGTGATCTACCTGTTCCAATCCGGGGCGCCCTCGCAGATGGAGCTGTTCGATTACAAGCCGCGCCTGCGGGACCTGCGGGGGAGCGAGCTGCCGGATTCCATTCGCCACGGCCAGCGCCTGACGGGTATGACAGCCACGCAGTCGAGCTTTCCGGTGGCCCCCTCGCTGTTCGGGTTCGCGCAGCACGGCGAATCGGGTGCGTGGATCAGCGAACTGATGCCCCACACGGCCAAGGCGGTGGACCGGCTGTGTTTCATCAAGTCGATGTACACCGAGGCCATCAACCACGACCCGGCTGTGACGTTTTTCCAGACCGGCGCGCAACTGGCCGGGCGGCCCAGCATCGGCGCCTGGCTGGCCTACGGCTTGGGCAGCGAGAACAAGGACCTGCCCGCCTTCGTGGTGATGGTGTCGCAAGGCACCGGGAACCCCAACGACCAGCCGCTGTACGACCGGCTGTGGGGCAGCGGCTTTCTGCCGACCCGCTACCAGGGCGTGAAGTTCCGCTCCGGAGGCGACCCGGTGCTGTACCTTTCCAACCCGAAAGGTTTCTCGGACGGCGACCGGCGGCGCTTCATCGACGACCTGGGCAAGCTGAACCAGGCGACGCTGCGGGAGTTCGGCGATCCGGAGATCGCCACGCGGGTTTCACAGTACGAGATGGCCTACCGCATGCAACACTCCGTGCCGGAGCTGACGGATCTCTCGAAGGAACCGGACCGCGTGTTCGAACTCTATGGCCCGGACTCCCGCAAGCCCGGAACGTTCGCGGCCAACTGCCTGCTGGCGCGGCGGCTGGCGGAGCGCGGCGTGCGCTTCATTCAGTTGTTCCACCGCGGCTGGGACCAGCACACCAAACTACCGAAGCAGATCGTGGGCCAGTCGCGCGACACCGATCAGCCCTCGGCGGCGCTGATCCACGATCTGCGCGAGCGCGGGCTGCTGGACGACACGCTGGTGGTGTGGGGCGGCGAGTTCGGCCGCACGGTCTACTGCCAGGGCAAGCTCACGGCGGACGATTACGGGCGCGATCATCATCCCCGCTGCTTCACCGTATGGATGGCGGGCGGCGGCGTCAAGCCGGGTATCACCTACGGCGAGACGGACGACTACTGCTACAACATCACGCGAGACCCGGTGCACGTGCACGACCTGCACGCCACCATCCTGCACTGCCTGGGGATCGACCACACCAAGCTGACCTTCAAGTTCCAGGGCCGGCACTTCCGGCTGACGGACGTGGCGGGCAGCGTGGTGCGGAAGATATTGGCATAAGTCCGATTCACTTTACTTGAGGAGTGCTCGGCGGTGGTGTCAGGTTGCCGTATCTGAACCTCCAGGGGCAAGAGTCCGAGGTTTGGGACAAACGTGAAAACGCCAGGCAGAAAACCGAGTATCAGAGTGGCCCATTCCCCCCACAACGCACTTGGATGTCGGACGGCGAATAGAAAGTATGTCTATGCGGAGAAGCTGGTCACCTCCACAAGCCGCCAGAACCGGCCGCGTCACTCTAGCCGTCCTGTCGCGTGCGCCGTACGTCCGCGCAAATGTGCTTCGACCGCCGCGAGATGATCAGCCGGACCCAGAGACAGCCGCACGCTCGTATCGCCGAATTCATCGCTCTTCCAACAGATGACAATCTCACGCTCATGCGTCTGATCGAGGAGGTCCTGCGGGTCCGCCTCGTTTTGCAGCCGTATGATGCGCCCGTAGATCTCGAGCGGCTGCATCGGTGCCTGCTCGCGCATGCTCTTGGCCGCCACCTGTGACATTTCCACGTGCTGCGGACCGACCCACAACTCGCCAAGCTGAGGGGCCGGCCACTCTGGGCTGAGCAGGAACCCAAAACCCATACCGCTGGGCGCCGTGTACTGAACAAGGTTGGCGAACTCCTCGCACATGTTGGCGCTGAAACCGGTTTGGAAGCCGCGCACAGCCACTGCGGGATCTTGCGTTTCGACCGCTTCCTGAATCACTTTGATGCCTCGCGCGAGCCGCTGGATTACACGCCTTGCAAACGGCGGCATCTGTTCCATTCCCGGAAATACAGGCTCAACATTGGGTGTCACCGGAGACTCGATTGTGAAGCCGAAACTGCCCTTGAAGGTGTGCCCGAATCGGCAGTTCTCCGCGTATTGTGACGCTTCTTTCTTCACACGGAAGAAGTACAAATCAGGCGTGATCTCGGTCGTTGCGCTTGCGGCGAGCAGCTTTTTGATATTCGCTGTGTAGCTGACGGCCTGATCGAGATGAATTGTGTCCTCAAAGACCAGTTCATCCGGAACTCGCGATCTCACCACGTCGAAGCCAATTGAGCGAATATCGGAAGCAATTTCATTGCGATCCTTGCCTTCGACTTGGGAGAGCGTGTTAATGGCACCTTCCAGCCGCCGCAGCGCCTCATGCGTGTCTAGCGTGCGAATCAACTGAGCCGCGCAGCCCCGGTTGATGCGGTGCTGGGCTTCAACAACTCCCACATGGAGATCACGGGCGGCACACTGCCGGAAGATATCTGGGGGATCTATCTCACAGAGAATGCCGGGACTTTCTTTGGCGTGCGGCCGCTCCTCGGCCGCAACATCGAGCCGTCCGATGCAGAGGACGGCGGTCGCTCCGTGGTGGTTCTCAACTACCGCTTCTGGCAGCGCTACTACGGCGGCGACCCGTCGGCGATGTCTATCTGCCGGGCAGCCTCATGCAGCGTCTGGCCAACGTTCGCGGCGAAGAGAACGTACCGTGGATCAGGCTCCGGCCCCATGTCACGCTTGCCGCCGCCGACGCGGCGCTCGAGCCACTTTGGATAGCCTTCTCGGCGCCGTTCTCGCCCACTGGATGCAGAACGCCTTTACAGCAGGTAGCTTGTTCACAGCCGCCACGCTCCTCGCTCTTAGCGCGCTTCTCGCCTGCCTGTTACCCGCTCGCCACTCCATTGCCGTCCCACCCGCCGAAGCTCTCCGCAGTGAATAATGCCTGTGCCATTTGACCAGAGCGTGGGTGCGGGCTGTCAAGTAAAACTTGGATCTGGCGATTGGGCGCCAGGAGAACGGGCTGTTATTTCGGGTGATCCTCTTCCAACTGAGCGCGTAATCGCCTATGTTGAGACGGGCCAGAGCGGCGTTGCCGAGATTCCCGCTGGTCGCCATGTGGCAGCCGATCTGCCGCTCGACCCTTGTCAGCGGTCTGCTTCCGGCTCGACGCCCATCCGGTCCTTGACCGCATCGCGGAGTTTCTACTTGCATCCGAGGTAGCGCTCAGTGGACTGGATGGAGAGGTGCCCAAGCAGGAATTGGATCTGATCCGATTCGCCGCCGGCCAAGTGGCAGAGCCTCGCGCAAGTGCGCCGAAGATCATATGGGGCGAGCTTCTCGATTCCTGCACGCGAGGCGCCCTCGCGGACGACCTCCCACGGACCTTCGGAGTCATTCCTCTGCCCCAGACTTTCCCAGCCTTGTTGATCGATCGAAAGAGCGTGCCTTCGGTGATGGCGCTGGCCTCCTTTCACGCGTCGACCGCCGCCTTGACCCATCCGGCGCGTAGTGTTTCTGTTCGCCACGGTGCGATTGAACGCGAGGCGCGCTTCTGAGCAGTACCACTCCACGAAATCGGTGATGGCGTGGTCATAGCTCCGCTGGCCGCTCTTGGATGTGAGGCTATTCAGAAAAGCCGTTTTCGACTGTTCAAGGTCCGGAAGGGTCAAGACCCGCTTCGGCGATCGTTCCTTTTTTCGGGATTTCGGCATTTGGCGGCGGCCTCCTTGGACCGCCGCAAGCAGAATCAGCCAGCCGCGATAGAATGGGAATGACATGGATCGTCTGCCACTACAACCCGTGAAGGACCCGCCCAACCTGATCCGGACCGGCGTGTTCTCCATGGATCGTCTGTTGAGCCACATCGACCCGGGGCCGCAGGAGGAATCCGAAGAGTTCGTCCGCCGCATCTATGAGCAGCGCCAGATTGACCTCTCCTCCGATCGCAACGGCAAGACTGGTCGTTGACACTGACGTTGCCAGCTTTATTTTCAAGTGGCACCCCGAATTCGCACCGCGCTACGTGGACATTATGCGCGGTTCTGAATTGATCATTTCCTTCATGACTCTGGCCGAGATGCGCCAGGGCGCGCTCGATGCGAATTGGGGGCCGCGCAGGTGTGCCGTGCTGGAAGCGTATTTGGCAGATTTCTCTGTCCTTCATTCGGATAGCCTCTTGTGTTCCGCGTGGGCCGCCGTCCGAAACGAGAGCACACAAAAGGGGCGTCCTATTAGTGCCGCCGACGCATGGATTGCAGCCACGGCGCTGGTCCTGGCGGCTCCGCTGGTCACGAACAATTCCAAGGACTACCGGCACCTCGACAAGCTTCGGATTATCTCTGCGCGAGGCGAATAACCGGCCGCCCCCGGGGAGACTCCCGAGCGCTCTCCCGGGATTCCTCCTCTGTAGTCGTTAGTGCTTGTCGTTAGTGCCCAATCGGGAGCGACGCGGCGGAAACGATGCCCGAGTTTAAACGGAAAGCTCTGCGCCGCGTCGCTTTCGATTGGGCGACTAGAAGGAAGCTGCTGGCGGGGCGGACCCTATGGATGCTGGAACCTACTTTGGTACTGATGGAAGGGCGTGTTGACCTGAAGGTGAGGGCCGCGAGAGGGCAGTTCCGAGCCGGCAAGCGGTTGCTGATGGGGTTGCACTGGACCGCAAACCGTAGTTCGACAGCGGTTTTGGCGGCAGGGACACACAGCCGCATCGGCGTGCCGTCGCACGTCGGCGCGCAAGACTGGCCACGCCCTTACGAACTGTCGAAAAACTTGCATCGCTGAGCCAATTGGCGGGCGGTGAGGTTGGCGCCCATCACCATCGCGGCTCCGCACTGCGGACAACGCCATGTGGGCGCGTAACCGGCCGAGGGCGAGCAAGCCGCTGGAGGTTTTGGCGTGGTGGAGAGTAGTTGCCGGGCAACGGTCAGATTGGCCGCCCGGCAGCGATTGGCCAGAAAACCATACTGGCGAATGCGGATGAAGCCGCGCGGCAGGATGTGCTGGGCGAAGCGCCGCAGGAATTCGGTGGCGCTCAAGGTCATCTTGCGCTGTTTGCTGCCATGCGCGTAATCCTTCCAGCGGAAGGTGATACGCTGGCCATCGAACGCCAGGAGTCGGTGATTGCTGATCGCCACTCGATGGGTGTAACGGCCGAGATAACGGAGCACTTGAGTCGGGCCGCCGAAAGCGGGTTTGGCGTAGACTACCCAGTCTTGTCGGAATACGGTGCGGAGAAAAGATGCGAACCGTTTCGGCTCCGCCAGCGCGGCGATGGGACCGTGGAAGCGGAGGTTCTTCTGCCGGAACGCTCGCCGTAGGCCGGCCACAAAGTTGCCGCGAAAGACCCTGCTGAGCACCTTCACCGGAAGGAAGAAAGGGTATCGGGGATGGACCCAGCGAGTGCGATCCACGGAAAATCCGCCGGCGGGAATCGCGCAGTGGACATGCGGATGGAGCAGCAAGTTCTGACCCCAGGTATGCAGGATGCTCAGAAAGCCGATCTCCGCACCCAGATGCTTCGGGTCGGCCGCAATCTCAAGGAGTGTGGCGGCGCTGGCCTGGAACAACAGGCCATAGAGCACTTCAGGATTGTACTGGCAGAGCGGATTCAGCTCATGCGGGATGGTGAATACGACGTGGAAGTAGGGCACGCCGAGCACTTCTCTTTCGCGGGCGGCGAGCCAGCGTTGGCGCGCTTGCGCCTGGCACTTGGGGCAAAGCCTGTTGCGGCATGAGTTATAGGAGATGGCCTGATGGCCGCATCGCGGACAGTTATCGATATGGCCGCCGAGGGCTGCGGTGCGGCAGCGGGTGATGGCGCGCAGCACGCTGAGTCGCTGAAAGCCCAGCCATGATCGGTTCTGTTCCACGAAGCGGTCGCCCTGTGCGTGGAGGATGTCGGCCACCTCCACGGTGGGCCGGCTCATTCGGGTTTATGGAGCTTTCGGGATTGCTGCCGGTTCGCCGGGCCTGAGACAGGGATTTGGTCGATCGGGTTAACCGCGGCTCGTAGGAGCTTGGGCGAGACGTGTAGATAACGCGCCGTGGCCTCGATATCCCGGTGGCCCATGAGGGCCTGGATGGTCCTGAGATCTGTGCCCGCTTCGAGCATATGGCTGGCAAAGCAGTGTCGAAGAGTGTGGGGGGTGACATGCTTGGTGATGCCGGCCCGCTTGGCCGCCTCCTGTACCGCTTCCCAGACGACCTTCGGAGTGATCGGCTTATCCGCGCGCCAACCATTTTCCGTGCCCGGAAACAAGTAAGTCTTCGGTCGCAGCCAGCGCCAGTGTGCGCGCAAGGTCTCCAGCAGTTTCTGGCTCAAGGGAATCTCGCGGTCCACGCCGCCCTTCCCCCGCTCAACACGAACTACCATTCGCTGGCTATCGATGTTGCTGACTTTCAAACGGCACAACTCACTGCGTCGCAGGCCGCAGGAATACATGGTGAGGAGCATGGCGTAATGGAACAGGTTCTTCGCCGAATCGATCAGCCGGGTCATCTCCTCGGACGTGAGGATCGTCGGCAGCCGTCTGGCCCACTTGGGATTTTTGGGATACGGCAGTTCATACCTCAGGGCGTATTTCTTCAGCACCTTGAGGTAGAAGAACCGCAGTGCCGAGACGCGGAGTGCCACCGTGCCGACGGCGAGTTTCTTGTCTTCAAGCAGAGCCACCTGATACCGACGGATGTCATCCGGTCCGAGGTGATCGAGTCGTTTCTCTGCATGTCGGCGAAACTCCTCGATGGCCATCAGGTACGTGCGAATCGTGGATTGTGCGTAATTGCGGCGTACGAGTTCCTCTCGCATCCGCTGGGTGAGTACGGTCACAGAAATCTCCTTTCTCTGTGACCAACGCTATCGTCTACGAGGCCCTACCGATACACGGCGAAGCCGTCCGCCGCGCCAGCGGCTTCGTCCTGGTCGCCTGGCGTTTAGCGTTTAGCAGTGTGCTTGGAAGAGTCGGACGCTACCCAGCCACGCCGTCGCGAAACAAACGCGCAGGCTAACGGTGTCAAGGGTCGGCGCTCCTTGCGCCGCAGTGCAAACGGATTGGCAGCCAGATGTCGCGTCACGGATGAGCGGCCCAGTCGGTGGTAGGCAAACCCTCGATATCGTCAAAGTGACGATCTCTGGTCACAACGACCAATTGGTGATGTTTTCCCCACGGCGGCGATCCCGGTCCAGGTCGGACAGCACCGTGTCATCCCCCTCGAACGAAGCGATGACGATGTTGGTGTCGAGCAAGAACCTACCACTGGCCGGGCTGAAAACCGCTCACACCAATTCCCCCATCTCCAACTCCGTCAAATTCCCCAACAAGATGTCCGGCCCGTACCCCCGCAATTCCTCCGCCGGCGACAACCCTGTCGCCACGGCGATCGCCTTCACGCGGTTTGCCTTCGCGGCAATCACGTCGCTCGGAGCGTCCCCAATCATGGCAACCGGCGCCCGCTTTCCGATCCATCCCTCCGCCCGCGCCCGGCGCACGGCGATTCGTACCAGCCCGGAGCGATCCGGCGCCATTTCTCCGAAAGCGCCGAACCGGAAATAGCGCTTCAGCCCGGCTTTCTCCAGCTTCTTCCATCCGATGCGCGTAAGATTTCCGGTCACCAGGCCCAGCAGCAGCCCGCGGCTGCGGATCTTCTCCAGCACCTCCGGCACGCCTGGGCAGGTCTTTTCCTGCAAGTCCGGCACCCGCCGCACGTAGAGGTTCTGCGCCCGCGTTACGATTTCCGGCATGGCCCGCCGGATCACCGCCCGCGGCGCTCCCACCGCCTGCATCATGGCGGTCAGGATGTCGGGGTCGAGCATGCCGTGCACCGGGATCCCGTCCGTCGTGGTCTCCAGGCCCGTGACCCGCCGCACGGCGTCCACCAACACTTCCCGGTGATGCGGCCCCGAGCGGCGCACCAGCGTGCCGTCGATATCGAACAGCGCCAGCGCCGGGGCTTCAGCAGGCATGTTGCCGCACCGCCTCCACCGCCTCGGTCAGCGCGTTCCGGTACACCGCGATGTCCGACGCCCAGGAGATCGCGTCATAGCCGATCGCCATCCATTCCTGCGCCTGCTCTTTGGTGGCGGGCTGAATGCCCGCGCGCAGACCGTGCCGCCGCGCCGTCTCCACCACCGTGCGCATGGCCTCCAGAAAGCGCGCGTGATGAAATTGGGCCGGGATGCCCATGGATTGCGTCAGGTCGAAGTGCCCCACCCACAGCACGTCCACCCCTTCCACGCTGGCGATCGCCTCCAGGTTTTCCATCCCTTTGGTGGATTCGATCTGGCAGATCACGGTGGTGTTCCGGTTGGATTCGGCAAAATAGGCGGCCGGGTCGGGCATCACGTAGTCCGTGTGCGCCCCGCCCAGGCCCACCCCGCGGTGGCCCAGCGGCGCGTACTTCACCGCCCCCACGATGCTCTGTGCCTGCTCCGCGGTCTCCACGTTGGCGACCATCACGCCCAGCGCGCCCGCGTCCATGGTCCGCGCCAGGAAGTGATAGAAGCCTTGCGGCACGCGCACGAAGGGCGCGACCGGCGTGGCTTTGAACCAGGCGATCTGGTCCGCGATGCGGTCTGTATCGAAGCCGGTGTGCTCCATGTCCAGCAGCACGAAATCCAGTTTCGCCGCCTCCAGGATCTTGGCGATCCCGCGCGTGGCGAACTCCATGATCATGTGGCCCACCGGGATGCCCCCGCTCTCACACACCTGCCGGAAACGATTCGTCTTCACTCCGTGTTCCTCCACTTGGCCAGTTTCTTCTGAAATCCGGGCCGCGCCAGTACCTCGCGGTTGACCACGCCTCCGGGCGTCTCCCCACGCGCCACCGCCAGCACGTTCCGGCACGCCTCCACCCCGTTATCGTGCATGATCTCGTCGGTCCAAGCCAGCGCGTGCGGTGTCACGATCACGTTGTCCATCCCCAGCAGCGGATCGTCTTTCGGCGGCGGCTCGCTCGGGAACACATCGATCCCCGCCCCGGCGATGCGCTTCTCCCGCAGCGCCGCCGCCAGCGCCTCGTATTGCACGATCGGCCCTCGCGCCGTATTGATGAAATAGGCCGTGGGTTTCATCAGCGCGAACTGGGCCGCGCCTACCAGGCCGCGCGTCTGCGTGTTCAGCAGGGTGTTTACGGTGACGAAATCGCTTTCCCGGAACACCGTCTCCATGTCCACCATCTCCACACCCAGGTCCGCCACCTCCTCCTGCCGCACATTCGGATCGCAGGCAATCAGCCGCGCGAAGCCCAGCGGCCGCGCCAGCCGGAACATCTCGCGCGCGATGTTCCCGCAGCCTACCGAACCCAGAACGTGGCCGGGAATGTTGCGCCCCAGCCTCGTCAGATCGCCGCGCCAGCCCCCCGCGCGCGTCAGCCGGTCGAGCGGCAGCAGGTTCTTCAGCAGCGCCAGCACCAGCGTCAGGATGGCCTCCGCCACCGGCCGGCGCACGGCGTTGGGCGTGATCGTCAGCGCGATATCGGCCGCGGTCAGCGCGTCCACGTCGATCATGTCGTAGCCCACGCCCCAGCGCGCCACCAGCGCCAGGCGGTCCACTCCGCGCAGGCTCTCCGGCCTGATTTTCAACGCGATCGAGCAGATGGCGTCAAACTGGTTGAGCGCCTCCGGGGTGGCCAGTTTCCCCGGCTGCGGCGGCATGGGGCCGAATTCCAGGCCCGCCACGCCGCGCATCTCCTGCTCCAGAACGTGCTCGAATTTGCCTTTCGCCTCGCTGTAAAAATCCGGGCTCATGCCCATCCGGAATACGGGTTTCATAACGGTTGTGCGGATGCCAGGTACACGGTGTTGAGCAGCAGCTTGAACGTGCCGAAGGGCTGCCCGCGGAACTGCGGCCGGAAGGCGAACAGCACTACGCGGCCGCGCCCGTGGCGCGCCTCCACCAGCGCCGGCTTGCCTTGCACCGCGCCCGCGCCGGAGACCCAGCCGCTGGCCAGCAGATCGTGGGCGGCGAACCGCGCCACCGTGCGGATCTCCTGCTCGCCCTTGTTATAAGCCGGCGTCAGCGTGATGTCGAACGCTTCGCCGCCGGTGGAAAATGCGATCGCCTCCTGCGGCATGCCGAAGGCCTCCGGCTGCGTGGGGTCCACCGTCAGCCGCACCAGCGATCCCGGGCAGTAGAAATCCCCCGGCGTCGGCCGAAGCAGGTTGCGCACGCCCAGCGGAAATAACTCCATCGGCAACTCGCTCGCCAGGTCCAGCGCCGCCAGTGTCCCGCCCTCGCGCACGAAGCGCTCCAGCCGCGCCAGGCCCGCCGTGCCGATGCCGCCCGCGTATTCGGGCCGCTGCACCGCCACGACCGGTCCGCGGTCCTCTCCGCTGCGCTGTCCGTTCAAAATCGTGGCGGCTGCAGCCGAAGCCAGCACAATGGCGTCAAATCGCGTCCGCAGGTCGTCCCGCGCGAAGTCCGCGTTGTGCACCAGGGAGTAAGGAATCTTGTAGCGGTCAAACAGCCATTCCGTCCAGCCCTCGTCCGCATTGGCTACCCAGGGCTGGTAGAGCCCCACGCGCGGCCGGTGCAGTTCATACACGGCCTTGCCCGGCGCGGCGTCCGCCGTCCTCACGCGCAAGCCGTATTGCCGGGCGAACGCCTCCACCCGCGCGTCGTTTTCCAGGTACGGGCTCTCCACCACGATCGAGCCGTCCTCGGTCCAGCGCACGGTCTCGTTCCGGTCCATGAAAAACGCGGTCGCCAGGAAGGAATTGTTCTCGCGATGATCCAGAATCACCACGGAACCTTTCCCCCGCGCCGCGCCTTCGGGCCGGAAATCCACCGCTGGCGCGAGGTCCGCGTTGAAGCGGTCCTCCACGCGATCCACCGCCACGCCCATCTGCAGGCTCAGCGTCCAGCCCGCGATGTCGTAGGGCCGCTTGGTTGGGCCTCCCGCGCCGCTCCGGATGGTGGGATACTTCTGCGGTTCCAGCAGGTCCATCAGGTAGGGCCGAAAAGGCTGCGCCGCCGGGATTACGAACGTGCCCGCGGGGTAAGTCCTCCCGTTCGCCTGGAACGCCGCGCGGGCCCGCCGCACCTCGACGCCGCCCATCGACAGGCGCTCCAGCATCTCGTAGGCCGTGGGCCGGTCCCACTGCTGCTCGAGCGAAACCACGTACGCGTACGGCTTGCCCTGCGCGCCCGCGTCGATCGACGCCCGCGCCATCTGCCAGCTCTTCAGCAGAAAGTCCGCGCGCCGCGCCGCGGCTTCATCCAGAAGGGCGAAGTCCGCCGTCAGCATGTAGTCGATGGCGTCCCGCAGGCTCCACCGGCCCGCCTGCCACGGTTGCTCGTAGAACATGGAGGGCTCCCGTGCCGGCATGCCGTTGCCGAAGGCCACTGGCATTTCCACCGGCCCATATACGTGTGGCGTGGCGAACGAATAGCCCGCCGTCTCCGTCAGGATGCCGTGCATGTTGTGAAACGCCGGTACCGATCGCAGGCCGCCGTCCCACCAGGCGTCGTACCCCCAGTAAGAGAGCACCCCGGGCTTATTCTCCCGCGCGAAGCGCTCCCGCATGGCGGCGCCGATCCGGTTGATCCCTTCCATCACCGCGGCCGGGATGTGCGGGTTCAGCGGCTCGGCGTAAGGCGGCACGAAAATCCGCGCCGGGAAGGGCGGCGCCTGGTGCTGGTTGTAGACAATCTGCGGGAACCATTCGTGGAACAGCACATGCGTCGCCGCGCGCGTCTCCTCGAGGTTCAGCATGAACCAGTCGCGGTTGTTGTCGTGACCCGCATATTTCTGGTAGAGCCACGGCAGCGGCGCGCCCTCGTACGGGCTCCCTACGTTCCGCCGGTACCACTGCGCGATCCAGTCCAGCCCGTCCGGGTTGATCACCGGCGCCTCCAGCAGAATCACGTTCCGGCGGATGGCCTGTGCCTCGGCGCTCTCCTCCGTCGCCAGGCGATACGCCAGTTCCGGGGCCTGCTGCGCGGGCGCCACCTCGCTGGCATGCAAGCCGGAATCGATCCACACGATCGCCCGCCCCTCATCGGCCAGGGCGCGCGCCTCCTCCGCGCTGGCCTGGCCTAGCGCCAGCCGCCGGCTGATCTCCCGGTAGCGCTCCAGCTTGCGCAGATTCTCCGGCGCCGAAATGTAGGCCAGGTACATCGGCTTGCCCAGCGCGCTCCGCCCGAATTCCACCACCTGCACGCGGTCGCTGGTCTCGGCCAGCTTGTGAAAATAGCCCGCGATCTGCTCCGCATCGGCCAGTTTGTAGTCGTCTCCCGGCGCGAATCCCAGGTACGAGCGCGGGGCCGGCACGGCCGCTTGGCTGGCTGCGGCGAAAACCAGGAACAGGATCGGGCGCATCCGGAAACCAACGATCATATCAGCCAATCGTACGGGCCGAGACATCGTTCGGAAACGGCCCTGTGTCATCCTGAAACAAGGAGTCCGCCATGGATACACCCGTCCTCGCCGCTGAAGAACTACGCAAGATCGATGCGTACTGGCGCGCCGCCAATTATCTTTCCGTCGGACAGATCTACCTATACGATAACCCCCTGCTCACCGAACCCCTGAAGCCGGAACACATCAAGCCCCGCCTGCTGGGACACTGGGGCACCACGCCGGGCCTCAATTTCATCTACGTCCACTGCAACCGGCTGATCCGCAAGTACGACCTCAATATGATCTACGTCACCGGCCCCGGCCACGGCGGTCCCGGCCTGGTGGCCAACACCTACCTGGAAGGTTCCTACAGCGAGTTCTACCCCAACGTGCCGCGCAGCGCCGAGGGCATGAAGCGCCTCTTCAAGCAGTTCTCCTTTCCCGGCGGCGTGCCCAGCCACGTGGCGCCGGAAACGCCGGGCTCCATCCACGAGGGCGGGGAACTGGGCTACGCCCTGGTGCATGCCTACGGAGCGGCCTTCGATAATCCCGATCTGCTAGTCTGCTGCGTGGTCGGCGACGGAGAGGCCGAGACGGGCCCGCTGGCCGCCAGTTGGCACTCCAACAAATTCCTGAACCCCGCGCGCGACGGCGCCGTGCTCCCCATCCTGCACTTGAACGGGTACAAAATCGCCGGCCCCACGGTGCTCGCCCGCATCCCCCAGGAAGAGCTCGAGCACCTGCTCACCGGCTACGGCTATCGGCCGTATTTCGTCTGCGGCCACGAGCCCGAGCCCATGCACCAGGCCATGGCCGCCACCATGGAAACCGCATTGGCCGAGATCCGCGCTGTCCAGAAAGACGCCCGCGAGAACGGCTTCGCGCGCCGCCCGCGCTGGCCCATGATCGTGCTGCGCACGCCCAAGGGCTGGACCGGCCCGAAAGAAGTGGATGGAGTGCCCATCGAGGGTACCTTCCGCGCCCACCAGGTGCCCATGGAACAATTCGGCGCCAAGCCCGGACACATCCGCCTGCTGGAAGAATGGATGCGCAGCTATGGCCCCGAGGAGCTGTTTGATGAGAACGGCGCGCTCGTCCGCGAGCTGGCAGAACTGGCCCCTAAAGGCCATCGCCGCATGGGCGCCAACCCTCACGCCAACGGCGGCCTGCTCTTGCGCGACCTCGTGCTCCCCGATTTCCGCGAATACGCCGTCGCCGTTCCCCAGCCCGGCGCCGTGCGCGCCGAAGCCACCCGCATTATGGGAGCCATGCTGCGCGACGTCATGAAGCGCAACGCGGAAGCGCGCAACTTCCGCATCATGGGGCCGGATGAGACCGCCTCCAACCGCTGGGGCGCCGTCTTCGAAGTCACCAACCGCGTCTCCACCGCCGAAATCCTCCCTGCCGACGACCACGTCTCCGCGGACGGCCGTGTCATGGAAGTCCTGAGCGAGCACATGTGCCAGGGCTGGCTGGAGGGCTACCTGCTCACCGGCCGCCACGGCTTCTTTAACTGCTACGAGGCCTTCATTCATATCGTGGATTCCATGTTCAACCAGCACGCCAAGTGGCTCAAGGTCACGCGCAACATTCCCTGGCGAAGGCCCATCGCTTCGCTCAACATCCTGCTCACCTCCCACGTCTGGCGCCAGGACCACAACGGCTTCAGCCACCAGGACCCCGGCTTCATCGACCACGTGATCAACAAGAAAGCGGATATCGTCCGCGTCTACTTGCCGCCGGACGCCAACTGCCTGCTCTCCGTCACCGACCACTGCCTGCGCAGCCGGCATTATGTCAACGTGATCATCGCCGGCAAGCAGCCCGCCCTCCAGTACCTCGACATCGACGCCGCCATCCGCCACTGCACCGCGGGCATCGGCATTTGGGACTGGGCCAGCAACGACCAGGGCGCCGAGCCCGACGTGGTCATGGCTTGTGCCGGCGACATCCCCACCATGGAGACTCTCGCCGCCGTGGATTTCCTGCGCCGCAACCTGCCCGACCTCAAGGTCCGCGTGGTCAACGTCGTGGACCTCATGACCCTCCAGCCTTCGAGTGAGCATCCCCACGGGCTCCCGGACCGCGAGTTCGACTCGCTGTTCACCACCGACAAGCCCATCGTCTTCGCCTTCCACGGCTATCCCTGGCTCATCCACCGGCTCACCTACCGCCGCGCCAACCACCGCAACCTGCACGTGCGGGGTTATAAGGAGGAAGGCACCACCACCACCCCGTTCGATATGACCGTGCTGAACGATCTCGACCGCTTCCACCTCGCCATGGACGTCATCGATCGCGTGCCGCGGTTGCAATCCGTGGCCGCCCACCAGAAGCAGCTCCTGCGCAACAAGCTGATCGAGCACAAACTCTACATCGCGCAGTACGGCGACGATATGCCGCAAATTCGCGACTGGCAGTGGCCCGCGGCATGAAGATCCTGGTGCTCAACGGCGGCTCCAGCACGCTGAAAGCGCTGCTGTGCGAGTTCACCGGGCCGCGGCCGCCCGAGAGTCCCCAGCCGCCCCTCTGGGAGGCGCACGCCGAGTGGGGCTGGCGCCCCGGCCTGGCCGAACTGCGCGCGAAGAACGCCTGCGGCGGAATCGACGAGCGCGAAATCCCCATCGATGCGTCCTCCGCCGTGATCGAGCCGCTTCTTGCCGCGCTCTGGGAAGGACCCGCCCGCGTGCTCCAGAGCCGCGGCGAAATCGAGGTCGTGGGCCACCGTGTGGTGCACGGCGGCCACGCCTTCACCGAAACCACCCGCGTGACCGCCGAGGTCCGCGCCGCCATCGCCCGCCTGGTGGAGTTCGCCCCCGAGCACAACCGTCTCGAATTGGAAGCCATCCTGGCGGCGGAAGCTGTCTTCGGCGAAGCCGTGCCCCAAGTGGCCGTCTTCGACACGGCCTTCCACACCTCCATGCCCGAGAAGGCCGCCGTCTATCCCGGGCCGCGCGAGTGGCTGGACGCCGGCATCCGGCGCTACGGCTTCCACGGCATCAGCCACCAGTACACCTCGCGCCGCGCCGCGGAAATCCTCGGCCGGGACCCGGCCTCCCTCCGCGTGATCACCTGCCACCTGGGAAACGGTTGCTCGCTCGCGGCTGTGCGCGGCGGTCGCAGTGTCGATACCACCATGGGCTTCACCCCCATCGAGGGACTCATGATGGGCACCCGCTCCGGCTCCATCGATCCGGGCATCCTGATCTACCTGGTGCGCCATCGCGGCTTCCGCGCCGATCAACTCGACCACACGCTCAACAAGGAATCCGGCCTCAAGGGCGTCTCGGGCATCTCCGGGGACATGCGTGAGATTCAGGCCGCCATGGAAGCCGGCAACCCGCGCGCCCGCCTGGCCTTCGAAGTCTTCGTGCACCGCCTCTGCCGCGAAATCGGAGGTATGCTCGCCAGCCTCGGCGGACTGGACGCGCTGGTCTTCACCGCCGGTATCGGAGAAAACAGCCCGCTGGTCCGCGAGCAAGTCTGCCGCCAGCTTGAGTTCCTGGGCTTGAAGCTGGACCCGCAAAAGAACGTCGCATCCCCGCGCGACGAAGACATCGCCGCGCCGGACTCGGGAGTGCGCGTCCTGGTCATCCACACCGAAGAAGACTGGGAAATCGCCCGCGAGTGCCACCGCCTCGCCCTCGCCGGCTGGTAGGCCGGCGCGCCGCTCACACCTCTTCGAACATCCCCGTCTGCCGGTTCTTGCGCACTCGGTCCCAGGCGAAATAGCGGCCGTTCATGGCCACGTACACCCCCGGCGCGAGCGTCTGCGCGAAAGCCAGCGCGCTGCCCAGGTTGAACAGTCCGTCCGAGCTGCCGAACTTGTAGGGAATCATCGCGCCGGTCAGCACGATGGTCTTCCCTTGCACGCCCTTGGCCAGCACCGCCGCGGTCTCTGTCAGAGTATCGGTGCCGTGCGTGATCACAATGCGGCTCTCCGGCGCGTGCCGGCACTGTTGCAGAATGATTTCGCGGTCCTCGCCGGTCATCTCCAGGCTGTCGATCATCATCAGCGTGCGGATCTCCACCGCCAGGTTGCACCGCCCCAGCCGCAGCATCTCCGGCAGATGCGAATCCTGAAAATACAGCTCCCCGGTGAGTTCGTTGTATTCTTTGTCGAACGTCCCGCCGGTGACGAAAATGCGAATCGGTTCCGAGCCCATGGAACGCACTTGCAGCATAGCCTTGCCGGCCGCCACGCGGCAACTCACCGGAAAGAGTGAGGCCAAATTGCGATCCCGTTCGCAACCCGATACATTGAGAATGGTCGCTTACGGGTTTGGCCAGGCAGATGGTCCAACGAATTCGAGTCACAAACTACAAATCGCTGCGCCGCCTGGATGTGTCTCTCACTCCGCTCTCGGTCTTGTTCGGTCCGAACGCGGCTGGCAAGAGCAATTTCATTGACGCGCTCCAATTGCTGTCCCGTATTGCTGGGAGCCGAAACCTGAAAGAAGCCTTCGAGCCGCCTTACCGCGGCAAGCCATTGGAATCGTTCTCTTTTGACGAGACTGGCCTCGAAGGCCTGATGAGTAGAGAGTCTGCTGCCTTTTCGCTCGAGGTCGATGTCGAACTATCTCCCGCGGTGGTGGCAGCCGTGAACCGGGAGATCCTTGAGACGAAGCGCGGGCACGCGCCAGACCAAAACGGCAGGGAACCCGGCAAAACGGCCTCATTTATCCATCACGAACGGCTGCGGTATCGCATCGAAGTTGGCATTACGCCGCAATCCGGTGTGCTGCACGTGGCGGATGAATACTTGGTCGCCCTCGGACCTGACGGCCAGCCCAAGTCCCGTCCACAGCCATTTCTCGAGCGCGTCGCGAATCGGATTCACTTACGCATGGAAGGTCAGTCGCACCCCACTTATTTTGACCGGTACCTGGATCATGCGATTCTGTCCCGCCCTCATTATGCCCCGCACTACCCCCATCTGACAGCTCTGAAAAACGAACTGCAAAGCTGGTTCTTCTATTACTTCGAGCCGCGTGAGCGAATGCGTGCGCCAACCAGCGTCAAGGAGGTCCGGCATATCGGACTCATGGGCGAGGAATTGGCGGCATTTCTCAACACTCTCAGAAACCTCGACGCCAGGCAGTTTCACGCCGTCGAGAAGGCCATCCACAGCCTGATTCCGTCGATCACCGGCATACGAACCGAAGTGAACAAGGTGGGTGAAGTAGAACTCAGCCTGATGGAAGGGAACTTGGCCATGCCTGCCAGGGTGGTTTCCGAAGGAACGCTGCGTGTGCTGGGCCTCCTGGCTCTGAGTGGTGTGAAGGAACCACCGGCGTTGATCGGCTTCGAGGAGCCTGAGAACGGCGTTCATCCCCGTCGCATTCGTGACATCGCAAAGATTCTCGTGGGCCGCGCCGAATCGGGGAATACCCAATTGATCGTGACCACGCATTCGCCCATTTTGCCGGACCACATTCCCGATGAGAGCCTGTTTGTTTGCCGGAAGGAAGGCGGGGCCACTGTGATCGAGCCGTTCAAAACCTGGGGTTCCCTTGGACGGCGCTCCGGTATCGACACTGCGCTGGACGAAGCCGCTGAGCAGTTGCCCGTCTCACAACGAATGCTCAGGGGCGATTTTGATGCCTGAGGTCACCCTGTTTTGTGAGGATTCCTTCCACGAGAAGTTCGTTGGCGCGTTGCTGGTCAGATTCGCGAAGGACTGCCATGTCGACGTCCGGACGAAATTCTACAGTGCCCGTGGAGGACTTCCGCGGATGCACGGCGAGCTCAAGGAATTTCTCCGTGATCTTTCCAGAGAACGTGGGAGCCTGCCGGATCACCTGATCGTCGTGGTGGATGCAACTGCCACGGCTATACCGAGCGCAGGAATCTGATTCACGGCGTGTTGGAAGCCTATCCCCAATTCCAGCAGCTCGTGTCCTACGCCATACCCGACCCTCACATCGAGCGATGGATGTTGGTCGATACCAACGCATTCCGGACCGTATTTGGGCGTGGATGCACGCTCCCAGCCCTGAAGTGTGCGAAAGATGAGTACAAGAAGATTCTGCGGCAAGAGATCCGGGACTCTGAGTTGGAAGCCCCTCTCGGTGGAGAAGAGTTCGCGGAGGATCTCGTGATGGCGATGGACCTGGGCCGGGTGCGCGAGCCGTCGCTTCGATTATTCATCAGAGAGCTCCGGGGCCTGTTCAACCGCTGGCGCTAATATGCACCGCGATTTGCCGTCCAGGCGCTTCACGGCTGCAACCAGCCTCAGGCCGGGACTGTACAATGAAAAGGTGCATCTCGCCGGCTTCCGCGTGGGGCTGATTCAGATGGCCTGCTCCACCGATCCCAACGAAAACCTGGCCAAAGCGCAGTGGCGGATTCGGGAGGCCGCCGCGCGCGGCGCACAGGTCGTCTGCCTCCAGGAGCTTTTCCGCTCCCAGTATTTCTGCCGCCGGGAGGACCCCAGCCTCTTTGATCTCGCCGAGCCCATACCCGGCCCGTCCACCCAAACGCTCTCCGAGCTTGCCCGCGAGCTCCAGGTGGTCATCGTGGCCTCGCTGTTCGAGCGCCGCGCCGCCGGGGTCTATCACAATACCGCCGTGGTGATCGACGCCGATGGCGCCCTGCTGGGCCTCTACCGCAAGATGCACATCCCGGATGATCCGCTCTACTTCGAAAAGTATTACTTCACCCCCGGCGACCTCGGATTTCGTAGTTTCGACACGCGCTACGCTCGCATCGCCGTGCTGGTCTGCTGGGACCAGTGGTATCCCGAGGCGGCGCGCCTGGCCGCGCTCACCGGCGCGCAGATCCTCTTCTACCCCACGGCCATCGGCTGGCACCCTTCCGAAAAAGCGGAGTTCGGCGCCGCGCAGCACGATGCCTGGCGCACCATCCAGCGCGCGCATGCCATCGCCAACGGGCTGTACGTGGCCGCGGTGAACCGCGTGGGCTACGAAGGTCCGCCTGAAAAAGGTCTCGAGTTCTGGGGCGGCTCCTTCGTGGCCGATCCCTTCGGCCGGGTGCTCGCGGAAGCCTCCACTGACCAGGAGGAGATTCTGATCGCTGCCTGCGACCCGCGCCGTATCGAGGATACACGCCGCAACTGGCCCTTCCTGCGCGACCGCCGCATCGACGCCTACGCGCCCATCCTCAACCGCCTGATCGACTGATGCCCAAGACCCCCCGCGCCCTGGGCTTCCGCATGCCGGCCGAGTGGGAGCCGCACGAAGCCACCTGGATCGCCTGGCCGCATAACCGCGAAGACTGGCCCGGCCGCTTCACGCCCATTCCCTGGGTCTATGCTGAAATCGTCCGCAAGCTTGCGCGCGTGGAAAAGGTCCGCATTCTGGTGGAGGATCGCGCTGCCGCGCAGGCCGCCCGGCGCGTCCTCGCCAAGGTCGGGGCCGATTTAGCCGCGGTGGAATTCTTCCCCTGGCCCACGGACCGCTCCTGGACCCGCGATTACTGCCCGCTCTTCGTCCGGCACCCCTCCGGTGAAGTCGCCCTCACCGATTGGGAGTTCAACGGCTGGGCCAAATACGCTAACTGGAAGCGCGACAACGCCATCCCCGCCCGCATCGCCCGCTCTCTCGGGCTGCGCTCCTGGTCTCCCGGCCTGGTGCTCGAAGGTGGCAGCATCGACGTCAACGGCCAGGGTCTGCTCCTGACCACCGAAGAGTGCTTGCTCAGCCCCGTGCAGGCGCGCAATCCGAACCTCGGCCGCCGCCAGATCGAGCGTGCCCTGGCCGATTATCTCGGCGCCGAGACCGTCATCTGGCTGCGCCGCGGCATCGCCGGCGACGATACCCACGGCCACATCGACGACCTCGCCCGCTTCGTTGGCCCGCGGACCGTGGTGATCGTGAGCGAAGCCGACAAATCCGACGCGAATTACGAGCCCCTGCGCGAAAACCTGGCACTCCTGCGCCGCCTGCCCCTGCGCGTGGTCAAGCTCCCCATGCCCGCGCCCGTCGTCTTCGCCGGCCAGCGCCTCCCCGCCAGCTACGCCAATTTTTACATCGCCAACCGCACCGTGCTGGTTCCCACGTTCAACGATCCCAACGACCGTGTGGCCCTCGCCACGCTGGCGCGCCTCTTCCCCGATCGCGAAGTCGTGGGTATACACTCCGTGGAACTGATCTGGGGCCTGGGCTCTCTGCACTGCATGACCCAGCAGCAGCCCCTGGCTGGCAACTGAGTTGCTCCCGCATCTTCGTGGCCTCTAACCCTCTGATTCCCGCTTACCGCCCGTGGCGTTTGGCCACACTGGCACTGTTGCTGGCCACAGGTTCCGGAGCCCAGCCCGTGTCGCGCCTGGTGTATGCCACGTATCTCTCGGCGAGTTCCGGAGCGGCCAGTGTGGATGGCACTCCCGCCGTGATCGCGGTGGCCGCGGACCATGCGGGAAACAGCATCGTGGCCATGACCAACACGCGAGTGAACGTGGTCCCGCACTCGGGCACCAGCTACGCCTTTGACGCGCTGGTGACCAAAGTGGCCCGGGATGGCACGCGCCAGTTCACCGTCACGCTTGCGAACGTCGTGCCCACCGCCGTCGTGGTCGATGCCAACGCGAACATTTACGTCTGCGGCGCGACCTACGGCAATTTCCAGACGACGCCCGGAGTGTTCCAGCCCGCCACCGGCGAGGGTTTTGTCGCCCGCCTGGATGCCGCCGGCAACCTGCTGTGGGCTTCACGCCTCTCGGCCAAAGCCTACGCCCTCGCGCTGGACCCCTCCGGAGCGGTGGTGCTCACCGGCATGGCGATGCAGGACTTCACCACCACAGCCGGAGCGCTGCAACCCAAGATGTCGCCGCAGCAGTGTTCTCCGGACCAGTTTGGTTCTTCGCTGCGCTCCTGCACGGATGCGTTCGTCGCCAAAGTGAGCGCGGACGGCACCAAGCTCCTCTACGCCACCTTCCTGGGCGGCAGCCGCGAAGAATTCGGGAACGCCGTCGCCGTGGACTCGGCCGGAAACCTGTATGTGGCCGGCGAGACTTACTCGGAGGATTTCCCCGTGACCGCCTCCGCCTGGCAGGCCAAACTCGGCGGAGCGCCGCAGGCCGTCAGCGGCAGCACCACCTATATCGCAGGCGGCGACGCGTTCCTCGCGAAACTCGACCCGTCGGGTAGCAGACTGCTCTACGCCACGTACCTCGGGGGCGCGGGAGTGGATTTCGCCTCCGGCCTGGCCGTGGATGCGGCGCAGAACATGTTCGTGACTGGCACGACGAACTCCGCGGATTTCCCTGCCACCCCCGGCGCGTATCAGCCTGCCTATGAAGGCGCCGCCAGCCCGCCGCCAGCCCGCCGCCAGCCCGCCGGGGCAACGCCTTCTTCGCGCGATTCGACGCCGCGGGGAACGCGCGCTACGTGAGCTACCTCGGAACCACCGGAAACGAGACCGGCATGGGCGCCCTGCTCGATGCCGCGGGACGGCTCACGCTCCTCGAGGGCGCCCCGGGCGGAAATGTCTGCCGGCCGGCATCGTTCCTCATCGCGGTCGATCCTGCCACCGGCCAGGTGGCCGATCGCGAAGGCGTCCTCAACCTCACCGGCCTCAACGCCACTTTGGCTGTCGATCCCTCGGGTGTGTTCCATACTGCCGGCCTGAGCGGCTCCCCCGGCGATCCCTTCGCGGTCACCGCCAAGGACGCCGCCTACTTCGGAACCGTGATGCTGGCGCGTGTAGACCTGGCGCGGCGTGACGAGTTCGTGCCCTGGTGCGCCGCCAATGCCGCCAGCTACACGCAACAGCGCCGGTACGGCGGCGCGCCCTTCTCGGTGGCTCCCGGAGAGATTTTCTCGGTGTTCGGCGTGGGCCTAACCCCGGCGCCGCAACTGAGCCTGGGCGGCCGCCCGCTGCCTGTCCTGTACGCGGCGGACGGACAAATCAATGCCGCCGTGCCCTATGACGTGCCCACGGGCAACTCCACGCTCACCATCGCCCGCGGTGCCTACGCGGCGTCCTACCCCGTAGAGGTCGCCGCAGTTTTTCCCGGCATCTTCACGCTCGATGGCACGCACGCGGCGGTCATCAACCAGGATGGCACCGTGAACTCGGCTGCCAATCCCGCGCCCCGCGGCTCGATCATCGCCGTCTACGCCACTGGCCTGGGACCCCTGGATACCGCCGGCTACCCCGCCACCGGCTTCCAGCTCTTCATCGAAGCCGATACAGGCAGCAACGCCGCCGGCATGGAAATCCTCTACGCCGGGCAGGCGCCCGGGCTGCCCGTGGGCGCCTATCAGGTGAACGCCCGCATCCCGGCGCCGGCCAAAGCCGGCGAGCCGCTCCTGCGCTTCGCTTTCTCCGCGCCCTGGTTCGAGCTCTCGCAGGACACCGTCCGCATCTTCGTAGCGCCCTAGCCGCCTTCACCGCGGCGGCGGAGCCGTAGAGGAAGCCGCCGGCTTGCCGTCCACGGTAAAGGGCTCCATCAGTTCCGTCCGCGTCCCGTCCGGATCGAACACGTTCAACTGCCGCCGCCGGTTTATCCCCGTGCGGATTTCGAGCGGCCGCGTGTAGGTCTTCCGGTAAGCACGGCTCTCGAGCGCTGCCAGCGATTGCGCGATGTCCGGCGTCTCCAGGCACAGGTGATGCTGAGAGCCGCGCCGGTCCGGCGCCGGCATCTCCCGGTACAGCATGAATTCGAGATAATCCTTCCCGTCCGGAACCTGCATGTTCACCCAGGAGAGCGTCTGGCCGTTGCTGCTGCCCCGCCAGATTTCGTGGAACCCCAGCACGTCGCCGTAGAACTTCATGGCTGCCGCAAGGTCTCCCACGATCACGCCAACGTGCATCATGTGCTCCGAAACGCGCCGGCTGCCCAGAAACTTGCCCTTCTCGCGCATCGACCACCCGTCCGGCTCGTACTGCACGATCTCCACCGTGTGCCCGTCCGGATCCTTCACCTTGAAGTTCGAGTTCCGGATGCGCCCCTTGGGCACCCGCTCGGGTACTGGCACGCCGCGGGCCGCCAGGTAGCGCCGCATCCCCTCGGCATCGTCCGTGTAAAACGAGATGTGGTTCAGCCGGTCGGCCCCCGGTGCGAGCCCGGGGAACAACTCGATGTACTGGTGGTCGTTCACCTTGATAAATGTCAGGCTCAGCGACCCGTCCGGCTTTTCCAGGTGGAACGGCTCTTCGAAGCCCAGAAAATCCTTGTAGAACGCCCGCGATTTCTCGATGTCGCTCACGAATAGCGCGATGTGCGCTACACCCAGGATGCGCGGCCGCGGCGGCGCCTGCGCCGCCAGCATCCCGCAGCATGCCAGCCCCACCCACAGCGCTCTCATGTCAGCAGCACCTTCATGGCCCCCTTCGCCGCGGCCTGCGCGAAAGCCGCGGGCGCCTCGCTCAGCGGCAGCCGCGCCGAGATCATGGCTTGCGTGTCGATCACGCCCGCGCGGAGCAGTTCCAGCGCCGGCTCGAACCGCCCGCAGCGCGATCCCACCAGCGTCACTTCGTTCACCACCACGGGCGCTGTGTCCATGCTCACGTGCCCATGCACCGTGGATTTCAGAATCACCGTGCCCCGCGGCCGTACCATGCGCACCGCCTGCCGCAGTCCCTCGGGCGAGCCCGTAGCCTCCACCACCCACGCGAACTCCGCCTGCGGCAGTTCGCCGCCCGCGTGCGTCTCCACGCCGGCCCTCCGCGCGATCGCCAGTTTCTCCGCGTGCCGCCCGAACTGCTCGACGCGGTGTCCGTAGGCGTGCAGCACCTGCGCCGCCAGCAGCCCCAGTTTGCCGTCCCCCAGCACCGCCACGCGCGAGTTGCAGGCCAGCGGCGCCTGGTCCAGAATCTCGTACGCAGCCGCCAGCGGCTCGGTGAACACGGCCGCCTCCGTGGGGATCGAATCCGGCACCACGTGCAGGTTCCGTTCCGGCAGCGTGAGATACTCCCCAAACGCGCCGGGATGCCGCACGATGCCCAGCACCGTCCTCTCGGGGCAGTGGCGCCCGAAGCCCTTGCGGCACCAGTCGCAGCCGCCGCACGCCAGGTTGATCTCACCCACCACGCGGCGGCCCAGCAATTCGCGCGTATCGGCCTCCACCACCTCGCCCACGAACTCGTGCCCCGGGGTGCCCGCGAACGCGTAGTAACCGCGTTGCAGCTCCAGGTCCGTGTTGCAGATACCGCCGCACAGCAGGCGGATCAGCGCGAATCCCGGCGGGCGGCCGGGGCGGGGAAGTTCCCGCATCTCCACGCCGCCGTTCTCCAGGTGCACCGCCAGCATCGAGCTTAGTATAGCGTGGGCGGCCCGCTCTCCCCCGCTGGCTATAATCAAGGTTCATGCCAGCCGAATTGAGTTGCTTCGAGGAGCGTTGCCGCGCGCGCTTCCCCATTACCGAAGTCATCTACAATTGCCCGCGCTGCGGCGGGCTTCTCGAAGCCGTTTATCCGCCGTTGGAGGAAAAGCCGGAAACTCTCCGCGATCTGTGGCGCCGCCGCCGCATGTCCAACCTGCCGCTCGATCAGAGCGGCGTCTGGCGCTACCGCGAGATGATCGCGTTTCTGGATACCTTCGATCACGTGGTCACGCTGCGCGAAGGCAATACGCCCCTGCTCCCCGCGCCGCGCGCCGCCGCATATGGCGGGCTCGACCACCTGGTCTTCAAGCACCAGGGCTTCAATCCCACCGGCTCGTTCAAGGATAACGGCATGACCTGCGGCGCCGCCCAGGCCGTGCGTCTGGGCGTGCGCCGCGTCGCCTGCGTCTCTACCGGCAACACCTCGGCTTCGATGGCCGCTTACGCCTCGGCCGCGGGACTCCAGCCCATCATCTTCATCCCTCACGGCAACATTTCCTACGGCAAGCTGGCGCAGGCGCTCGAATACGGCGCCAAAACGCTGCAGGTGGAGGCGAATTTCGACCAGATCCTGGCGCTGGTCCGCGTGCTGGCCGAGCGCCTGGGCATCTACCTGCTCAACTCCATTAATCCCTTCCGCATCGAAGGACAGAAGACCATCATGGTCGAGTTGATGGACCAGCGCGACTGGAATTCCCCGGATTGGATCGTGCTCCCCGGCGGCAACCTGGGCAACACCTCCGCCTTCGGCAAAGCGCTGCGCGAGATGCACGCCCTCGGCCTGATCGCCAAAATGCCGCGCCTGGCAGTCATCCAGGCGGAAGGCGCCGCGCCGTTTTACAATCTGCTCCAGCGCCGCGACCGCACGCACCTCCGCGCCGTGCACCACCCCGAAACCCTCGCCACCGCCATCAAGATCGGCGACCCGGTCTCCTGGCCCAAGGCTCTCCACGAAGTGGTGTCTTCGGGCGGCGCCGTGGAAAAGGTCAGCGAGCAGGAAATCGCTGACGCCAAGGCGGTCATCGGACTCTGCGGTATCGGCTGCGAACCCGCCTCCGCCGCCACGCTTGCCGGCATCCGCAAGCTCACCGCGGCAGGCGTCATCCCCACCGGCGCCGATGTCGTCGCGGTGCTCACCGGAAACGTTCTCAAGGACCCCGATTACATCTATCGCTACCACACCGGAGCGCTCGAAGCCCCGGGCGGCCACCGCCTGGCCTCCCACTTCGGCAACAACCCCATCGTGGTCCCCAACGACCCCGACCAGATCACCCGCCTGCTCGAAGCCGTCAACTAACTACTCGTACTTACAGTATGTTGCCGAGCCGCGACCGTGAGGAAGCGGTCTATCACTGACATCCGCAAAGCCAGAAGGGCCGAGATTCTGACTCCTGTCTTCTGACGGCTGTCTCCTCACGACGAGAACGAAATTCCCGTTGCGCTTCGCGTAACGCCTAACTCCCCAGCCCCGCCGCCACCCGCGCGGCCAGCTCCTCATATGGCGCCGCCCCCGGGTGGTAATACCGCACGATGCCGTTCCGGTCCACCAGCACCAGCGTGGGCGTCGTGCTGCACCCGTAGACTTTGAAGTTCTGCTCGCTCACCGGCGCCGGCATGTTTCCTAACGGCGCGTAATACTGCCGCCGCACCGCATCGATATACGCGGTCTCACGCTCCTGCGTGGCCTCCTCGCCTCCCTGCACGTATCCGTAGTGTTGCGTGGGGCCGATCAGCGCCAGCCCGCGCCGCCCGTACTGGCGCATCAGCTCCGCCAGCACCGGAACCTCGCCTTTGCAGTCCCCGCACCAGTGCGCCCAGAAGAACAGCAGCACGGCTCGCCCCTTGAACTGCGCCAGCGGTACGGGCTTCGTCCCCAGCCACTGCCGCAGATCCAGCGGCGGCGCCGCCTTGCCTTCCAGGCTCAGCAGATTGATGTTCTTCTGAATGCGCATGGCGATGGAGGTACCGCCATACCGCGCCAGTTCCTGCCGCAGGAAAACCACCGCCTGGTCCCGCGCGCCGCGCGCCGCCAGCACCTGCGACTGGACCTCGATCGAAGCCCCCAGGGCCAGCGGCAGGTGTGGCTCCGCGTCCAGTTTCCGCGTCTTCAGCAGATCCAGGGACAGCTTGCGCGCCTCGGCGGCATAGGCGTCCGCCCGGTCGTACGAGCGTGCCGCCAGCGCGCCGCGCCCCAGCCAGGAAAGCGCCTCCACGTACTCGGGCGTCACTCCCTGGCGCGCGCGGTACGCCTGCAGCTCGTTCTCGCCCCGCGTGAAATTGTGCTGGGCGATGGCCGTGCGCACGTCGGTGACGAGGTTGCCGGCAGCCGCCGCCGCGCACCACGCGGCCGCCAGTCCCGCCAGTATCACTTGCGTCCCCCTTCGCACGCCCGCGCCCTCAGCCGATCAGGTGCTCCGCGAGCCAGAGGATGTAATGTGTGTTCCGGCGCCGCACTTCCGCCAGCAGTTCCGCCGGCAGCTCGTCCAGCTTCTCTTTGAAGAAGCGCTGGTCGCCGTCCGGCGCTTGCACGTCGCGGCTGCCCACCAGGTTGCCCAGCCAGAACACCAGGAAGAGGTTGCCGTCCACCCGCCCGCGGGACGCGTCCCCCAGGTAGGGCTCGCGGTACTGCGTTGCCAGTTCGCTCTCCGCGCCAAAGGCCCCGCGCCCCGCAAATTCGTTGCACCGCGCCGCCATGCGCTCGAAGAGCGCCCGCCACGGCGACCCCTGCGGCTGCTCCGCCAGCACATCGAACAATTGCAATTGCAGCTCGCCCGAAATCTTATAGTTCAACCGCCCGGCGGTGGCCTTGCCGATCGCCGCCAGCACCTGCGCCTGCTTGCCGCTGCCGGAATGGATGCTCAGCGTGCCCTGAAAATGCCGCGCCACGGCCGCCAGCTCGCGCACGCGGTGCGTCAGCTCCTCGAGCGGCTTGCCGCCGAAGCCGGCCGCCACCCGCGGCTCCAGCTCCGGCCACATCTTGTGGTGCGCGTAGGCGTGCAAGGCCTCGCTGGTCTCCGGATAGGCCTGCCGCTTCTTGAACCCCAGGTTCGGCGGCACCAGTTGCGCGGCCCGGCCGCGCGCCTTGAGCCAGTGCATGTAGAAGATCAGCTCTTTGGCGGTGGTCAGCGTCTCGGCCTCGTCGATCGAAGGCTCGAAGTCGAACGACCGCCCGCCAGGCTGAGAAGCCTTCACACTGCGGATGTAATCGAACAGACTCTCGTTGAGCTTCAGGCTCTCGCCGAACTTCACCGCCAGGCGCAGCACTTCGCCGCGCGAGAATTCGTACTGCGCTTCGCCGATCGCGAAGGTGCGTCCGAATTCCCCCAGGATCCACTGCCGCTCCTCCGGCGTGAACAGGCTCTCGAACTTCTCCGCCACCACCGCGTCGCTCCAGGCCGCCGGATGGCGCGTGTCGGCCTCCAGTACGAACAGCCGCGAGGTGTCCGTGGTGAACTTGGTATATCCGGCCGCGTGGCGGATGGCTTCCTTGGTGGCCTCCACCGAGCGCGCGATCTCCTCGCGCGTGTTGCCCGAGACGATGAAATGGTCCGCCTCGGCGTTGTAGCCTTCGCGCCAGCCCGCGCGGATAGCGGCCCACAGCCCCGCGTGGTACAGGTGCCGGATGGAGACCCGCGTGTGGCCGGCGGCGGTGGGGTTTTCGCCGTCGCGCGCCGCCACGGCGTCGTCCGTCGTCATTTCCCGCGTGGCGGAAAGCTGCACGGTCGAGGCCAGGTTGATGCCGTTCTTTTTCTGATACGCCCGGAAGGCTTCGAAGGCCGCCGGCAGGCTGATCTCCGGGTGCCGGTTCCCCACCGCGATGGCCGGCTGCGCCCCCTGCGGCCGGGGCAGAAACGCCGGGTTCACCTGCTCGGCGTACTTGCGGATGTTTTCGTAATCGCCGGAGCCGAACGGGCTGGCGTTGATCACCATCTCCACGCCTTTGCGCGAGCGCATCCGCCCGATCAGCAGCGACTTCGGATAGATCCCGCTGGCCGGCGCCGTGGCTGGCGCGATGCGCAGCAACTGCGGCGCTCCGGCGGCCGTATCCACCGCCAGGAAATATGCGGAATCATGCACCGGATCGCGTTCCAGCGATCCCCAGCAGGGCGTGATACTCTCCAGCTTCAGCGCCGCCGCGCGAGCCGCTACGCGGTTCCGCAGGTCCTCGGTCAGCGGCTTGCCCTCCGCCTGCTCGAAGATCAGGTCCGCCACCAGGGCGGCCTCTGCCGGACGGAGGGGCAAATCGAATGGTACGGGAGTCACGGTGAAATTGTAACAGGCGGCCCGCTTCGCCTACAGCTTCAAGCTCTTCAAGTATTCCCGGAACGGTCCGCCCAGGTCCTCGCGCTGCAGCGCGAACTCCACGGTGGCCTTCAGAAAGCCAAGCTTATCGCCGGCATCGTGCCGCCTCCCCTCGAACTTGTACGCGTAGATCGGCCGGCTGCGCAGCAGGTGCTTCAGAGCGTCGGTGAGTTGGATCTCCATCCCCGCTCCCGGCTCGATGGCCTGCAACGAATCGAACACCTCCGGCGTCAGCACGTACCGTCCGATAATTGCCAGGTTCGAAGGCGCTTCGGAAGCCTTCGGCTTTTCCACCAGGTTCCGCACCCGGAACAGCCGGTCGTTCACGCCGCGGTGCACCATGGGCTCCGCGTCGATGCAGCCGTACGCCGAGATCTTATCCGGCGGCACCTCCATCACGGCCACCACCGAGGAATGAAAGAAGTCGTAGATGTCGCAGAGTTGCTTCAGGCAGGGCACCCGTGCGTCGATCACGTCGTCGGCCAGCACCACCGAAAACGGCTCCTCCCCGATCAGTTCCCGGGCGCGCAATACAGCGTGCCCCAGCCCCAGCGCCTCCTTCTGCCGCACGTAGGCCACGTCGATCATGTCCGAGACGTTCCGCACGATGGCCAGCAGATCGTTCTTCGAACGCGAGCTCAGCAGATATTCCAGCTCGAAACTGACGTCGAAATGGTCCTCGATCGCCGACTTGCCCCGCCCGGTGACGATGATGATGTTCCGGATGTCCGAGGCGATCGCCTCCTCCACGGCGTACTGGATGATCGGCTTGTCCACCAGCGGGAGCATTTCCTTTGGCTGGGCCTTGGTAGCCGGCAAAAACCGCGTTCCCAGTCCCGCTGCCGGAAACACGGCCTTGCGAACCTTCATGGGCATGGTCGTGACTATTGTCACATGATTTGTGTTTCCGCGAATGCTATGGTATGTATAGCTTCTGGAAAAATCACCATGGCATACGTGATTGCAGAACCCTGCATTGGAACCAAAGATACCGCGTGCGTAGACGCCTGCCCGGTGGACTGCATCCATCCCAAAAAGGACGAGCCCAATCACGCCGAGGCGGAGATGCTGTACATCGATCCGGTCGAGTGCATCGACTGCGGCGCCTGCGTGCCGGTCTGCCCGGTGTCGGCCATTTTCGCGCTCGACGACCTGCCGGAAAAGTGGTCGGAGTTCACCGCGAAAAACGCGGCCTACTACGGCCGCTAAGTACATCCATTCGTAAATACAGTGACGTATTGTGAAGACCCAAACGGTGACGTAATCTGATACTCTTGCATCAGAGGAACCGCGTCTCTGATGCCGAGAAAAAGCCCGTTTACGATGGATCTTTCC